>MDTB01191084.1_pt1 | contig 61189 bp, 64 predicted proteins | sample 811161 | NCBI WGS metagenome assembly MDTB01 (sample SAMN05326650, study PRJNA326480) | marine metagenome | isolation source: seawater | place: Mediterranean Sea | collected 2009
AGATGGTGGGCCCGGAGGGATTTGAACCCCCGACAACCCCGTTATGAGCGGGGGGCTCTAACCAACTGAGCTACAGGCCCTTAATTTTCTTTTACACTAATAATATAAAAAAAAAAGAATTTTCTAATTGTCTAAAAAACTTTTTAATTGCCTGGATCTACTAGGGTGTTTTAATTTTCTCAAAGCTTTGGCTTCGATTTGTCTTATTCGTTCTCTTGTAACAGAAAACTGTTGGCCTACTTCCTCCAAAGTGTGGTCAGTGTTCATTCCTATACCAAATCTCATTCTTAATACTCGTTCTTCTCTAGGGGTTAGAGTTGCTAAGACTTTTGTTGTGGAACTTTTTAAAGCATTTTGTACAGCAGCATCAACTGGTATTAATGCATTTGTATCTTCTATAAAATCACCCAAACTACTGTCTTCTTCATCACCTACTGGGGTCTCTAGTGATACAGGTTCTTTTGCTATCTTTAAAACTTTCCTAACTTTTTCTAAAGGCATAGCCAATTTTTTTGATAACTCTTCTGGAGTTGGTTCTCTCCCAAATTCACTCATCATTTGTCTTTGCGTTCGAACTATTTTATTTATAGTCTCTATCATATGTACAGGTATTCTTATTGTTCTGGCTTGATCAGCTATTGATCTAGTTATTGCTTGCCTAATCCACCAAGTTGCATAAGTAGAAAACTTATAACCTCTTCTATATTCAAATTTATCTACAGCTTTCATTAAACCAATGTTACCCTCTTGTATTAAATCAAGAAATTGCAAACCTCTATTTGTATATTTTTTTGCTATAGAGATTACTAATCTTAAATTGGCTTCAATCATTTCTTTTTTTGCTATTCGACTTTCCCTCTCTCCTTTTTTAATTTTATTTACAAGTATCTTAAAATCAGAAATTGACATGCCAATTTCCTTACTTAATTGAATTAATTTTTCCTTAAGGGAATTAAATAATTTTTTTTCTGTCTTGAAAAACTTTTGCCAAGTTTTATCTTCACTTAAGAAATTTTCAAAATTTGGATTGAGCTCATTGCCGACGTAAAATTTAATAAAATCTTCGCGGCTAATTCCGTATTTTGTTGCAGCCCTCATTAATTCTCCATCAAAAGAAAGTGCCTTTTTATTATATGTATAGTTTAAATTTACAAGGTCTTCCTGCGTTGTTTGATTAAACTGCAATCCCAGAATTTCTTCCATTATTTCTTTTTTAATCCTTTCGTAATTTTTTTTCTTACTTTCGCTATAAGTTTCATTTTTTAAAACTGCTTCAAGCTTTTCTTTTTGATAAGACGTGAGCTTCTTGTAATTTTTTGTAATTTTATTGAATGTTTCTAGTATTTTTGGCTTAAGTTCAATCTCTAAGGATGCTAACGATATATTATACTCATCTTCTTCTTCTGCTTCATTCTCGTTATTTTCATTTTCATTATCTTCTTTGTTACTCTCATTAGCGTCTTTTTTAGTTTCGTTATTTAATTTAATTTGCTTCTTGTTCTTTTCTTTTATGGTTTTAGCTAATTTTTCATCATCTAAAAAGTTTGTATCTAAATCAATTATATCTCTGACTAGCATCTCATTATTTATTAGCTTTTTCTCCCATTCAAAAATTTTATTTGCAGTTATAGGGCTTTCTGACAATGAGCTCACCATTACGTATTTTCCAGACTCAATTCTTTTTGCTATAGCTATTTCGCCCTCTCTTGAAAGCAATTCTACTCCACCCATTTCTCTTAAATACATTCTAATAGGATCGTCGCTTCGTTCTGGTGATTTTGAGGTTTTGGCGTTATCTTGTGCCTTTTTCTTTATTTTGAAATCTGATTTTTGTTTAACTAATGTTACTGCAAGGTCAAAAATATGTAGTATTGCCCTTTCAAGGCTTTCAATATTACTGTTTCTTTTACCTAAAGATTTCTGCAGTTCATCGTGAGTTATAAATCCTCTACTAACCCCTTTATCTACAAGTCTTTCAAATGATTTTGATATTAATTTTTCCACAGTAGCACGCGCAATTTATATTTTTTTGTAAAAAAATAAAGTTAAATTTATCTAAGAAATATTGTGTTTTTTGGCTTTTCTTAGATCTTCTAAGGTTTCATTGTCCATAGAATCAATAAGCTTATTTTCAATAGTTTTTAATTTTAGTTTTAATTTCAGTTTTGAAATTTTATTTATTTCCTCTAAAAATATTTGATTAAATTCATCCTCATTCAATTTAGTAGTTAATATATTGTTTGTTGAATTATTAACTATTTTTTCAATAACAGATGAATTATTAAGTTTTAAAGAGCTTAAAAACGTTTGTTTAGAGTCAATTTTATTAGAACTTAATAAATCAATAAAATCACGAATAAATTCATTTAAGTAATCATTAATAAATTGTATATTGGAAATTTCTTCAATTTTCCTCTCACTAAATTCCGGGTAGTTTATTAGTATATTTAAAAATGATAATTCTCTAATTTCGGACTCTGGTAGGCTTAACTTTATACTAGTATTTATCAATTTTTGAGATGCAGATTTGTTTTTTTGATTTCTAATTACGTCATTAAAGATTTTATTTTTGAAGTAAGATCTATAAAATTTTTTTAAATCTTTATCTAAAATTTCATCACATAAACTCATTAATTTTTTTTCGAAGAAAGCAAGGTCATTAGGATCTTTTGAATTTATTTCCTGTAAAAAATAGTTAAAAATAAAATCTGAAACTTTTCTTTTAGTTCGAAGTAGTTCCTTTAATCCATCTAATTTATATTTGTTTATGAAATCATCAGGATCTAAATTATCTTTTAAAATTATTATAAAAGAGTCTTTTCCAGGCACCGCATTTATAAAAATTTTTTCAGCCGCTCTATAACTCGCCAAATAACCGCTCTTATCTCCATCAAAACATACAATAATATTTTTATAGTTTTTCCAAGCCAATTTGATTTGGGGAATAGTTATTGCCGTTCCTAAAATTCCTGCGACGTTTGCCACGCCTTTATCGTAAAAGTTTATAACATCCATATATCCTTCAACTAGAAAGATACTGTTATACTTTTCAAAATATTTTCTAGAAATATTATAATTATATAAATTTTCTCCCTTTTTATAAAATGCTGTCTCTGGTGTATTAATATATTTCGCAAAAGTTTTTTTATCGATTGCCCTACCTCCACAACCAATATATTCATTATAATAATTTTTTATTGGGAAAATAATTCTGTTATAAAATCTTGTAATTACTTTATCATCATTAGGTTTTTTTAAAAATAAACCTGTATCTAAAATTTCATTTTCTGTAAAATTGTTTGCTTTTAATTTATTAAATATATCTAAATTATTTTCGCTATATCCTAATTTAAATAAATTTAATGTTTCTTTTTTTATACCTCTATCGATTAAATATTTGTAGTGTGTCCCGGCATATTTTGTCTTTAGTAATAAATTGCAATGCTCAAAATAAATTTTAAATATCTCTTGGATTTTCTTTTTTTTATCTTCAAATATAATGTCTTGTTTTGAGAACAAGAATTCTTTTAAACCTGCTTTTTTAGCCAGGAGTTTAACTGCCTCACCAAATCCTAGATTTTCAGTTTTAATAATAAAATCAAATATATTTCCATGTTCTCCGCTACTGAAACAGTGGTAAAACTCTTTTTCATCATTAACAGTAAACGAAGGTGTTTTTTCATTTTTAAAAGGCGACAGTCCAATAAACTCTTTTCCTCTTTTTTTTAGTTTTACTTTGCTGCCAACAATATCAGAAACCTTTAATCGTTGTTTAATTTCTTCAAGGTAGGATTTAGGGTATTTCATATTTATTTTAATTTATCTTTTAAAATTTTTCCGGCAATTGATAAATCAACTGATCCTTTATACTTTGATTTAATTATTCCCATCACTTTGCCCATATCTTTTAGAGAGCTTGCTTTTAAATTATTTATTGACTGCTCACAAATTTTCGTAATTTCTTCTTCGCTTAATTGTTCTGGTAAATATTCTTGTATTATTTTTAATTCTTTTGTTTCTTTGTCTACTAGATCTTGTCGTCCACCTTGTTTATATAGTTCAATCGACTCTCTCCTTTGTTTGACCATTTTATTTAATATTAAAATCATATCTTCGTCAGTTATATTTTTTTTATCCTGAGTGCGCTTCTCAATTTCTTTTTGTTTTTTTTGAGATATTATTGACCTTAGTGTAAGAGTACGATCCTGATCTTTATTTTTAAGCGCCTCAGTCAACGATTTATCGATTTTATCAACTATTTCCATTTTTATTTTATTTACTTTCTTGACGAGTTTAAGACTTTTTCATATCTTCCGCCAAAGTTTTTTTTACTTAATTGATTCTTAACCTATGAGTTGTATACTTGATTTATAAGGAAAAAAGCGCGAAGCTAAATAATTTATTCACTCAACCCACAGGTATTTTAATTTTAGAAAATGGCATGATGTTTGAAGGTCGTGGAATAGGCCATAAAGGTTACTCTGTCGGAGAAGTTTGTTTTAATACATCTATGACTGGTTACCAGGAAATTATGACTGATCCTTCTTATTCAGATCAAATAATCAACTTTACTTTTCCCCATATTGGGAATGTTGGAACTAATTTAGAAGATATTGAGTGTGAAGATGTTTGGTTAAAGGGAGTAATTTTTAATAAAGATATAACTTCACCTTCAAATTATAGATCCCTCGACCATCTTGATAAGTGGCTGCAAACTAACAAAATCGTAGGTTTATGTGGAGTCGACACTAGAAAAATTACAAATTTGATAAGAGCCAATGGAGCATTAAAAGGAACGATTGTAAATCAAAGTAAAAAAATTGAAAAAAAATTTTATTTAAAAAAATCTAGAGAATGGTCGGGATTAAAAGGGTTGGACTTAGCATCTAAAGTTTCTGCAAAACAAATTTATAAATGGAATAATCAGGCGCTATGGAAGAAAAAAAATGGATATGAAATTAATAATACATTTAAATATCATGTAGTTGCTATCGATTTTGGTATAAAAAAAAATATATTAAGAAACTTTTCAAATTTAAATACCAGGGTAACTGTTGTGCCAATAAATACAAGTTTTAAAACAATAGTTGCTTTAAAGCCCGATGGAGTTTTTTTATCGAACGGACCGGGCGATCCAGCCGCTACATCTAAAATTGTAAATTCAACAATTAAACAAATTTTAATTAATAAAATTCCTGTTTTCGGTATTTGTCTTGGTCATCAATTATTAGCTCATGCTCTAAATTGTAAAACAAAAAAAATGCATCAGGGTCATAGAGGAGCAAATCACCCCGTTAAAAATATAAAAACTTCTAATGTTGAAATCACATCTCAAAACCATGGATTTGAAGTTATTAGAAAAAGTATTCCAAAAGATGTTGAGGTTACTCACGTATCTTTATTTGATAATTCTATAGAAGGCATATCATATAAAAAAGGTATTGCATTTTCAGTTCAATATCATCCAGAGGCAAGTCCTGGACCTCATGATAGTAATTACTTATTTAATCAATTTATAAACTTAATTAAACAAAATGCCAAAAAGAACTGATATAAAAAAAATTTTAATCATAGGTGCTGGGCCAATAGTAATTGGTCAAGCTTGCGAATTTGATTATTCTGGATCACAAGCATGTAAAGCTTTAAAGGAAGAGGGGTACAAAGTTGTATTAATTAATTCTAACCCTGCAACAATTATGACTGATCCTAATGTTGCAGATAAAACTTATATTGAGCCAATCACGTCAGAAATATTAGAAGAAATTATAAAAATTGAAAAACCAAATGCTATATTGCCTACTATGGGAGGACAAACAGGTCTTAACGCTGCAATTAAATTAGAACATGATGGTATTTTAAATAAATATAATGTTGAACTCATAGGGGCAAACTCAACGGCAATTCGAAACGCAGAGAATAGACAGCTATTTAAAAAAAATATGAGTGAGATAGGATTGGAGTCGCCTAAATCTAAAATTTGCAATACTATAGATGAGTCAAAAAACATACTTAATGATATCGGATTACCTTTAATAATTAGACCATCATTTACGCTCGGTGGTTCAGGAGGTGGGGTTGCTAAAACAGAAAAAGAATATTTTCAAATTGTAAAAAATGGTCTTGCTTTATCGCCAACATCTGAGGTGCTTATTGAAGAGTCTTTAGTAGGTTGGAAAGAATTTGAAATGGAGGTTGTTAGAGATAAGAAAGATAATTGTATAATAATTTGTTCAATTGAAAATCTAGATCCAATGGGCATTCATACAGGTGATTCAATAACTGTGGCGCCTGCATTAACATTAACTGACAAAGAATATCAGATTATGAGGAATGCCTCTATGAATTGCTTAAGAAAAATAGGAGTAGAAACTGGAGGTTCGAACGTTCAATTTGCAATTAATCCTGAAGACGGACGAATGGTAATTATTGAGATGAATCCAAGGGTATCAAGATCATCAGCCCTTGCATCTAAAGCAACCGGTTTTCCAATAGCTAAAATTGCAGCTAAATTGGCAGTTGGATACACATTAGATGAAATAACAAACGATATAACAAAAAGTACACCCGCATCTTTTGAACCAACAATTGATTATATTGTTACAAAAATTCCTAGATTTGCATTTGAAAAATTCAGAAATACAAAACCAATATTAGGAACTGCAATGAAATCAGTTGGTGAATCTATGGCCATTGGAAGAAATTTTAAAGAGTCTATTCAGAAGGCATTGTGTTCACTGGAAATAGGTTTAGATGGTTTTGATAACATAGATATCAATGAGAATAATTTAACAGAAAAACTAAAAGAAAACACACCACAAAAAATACTTTATGTTGCTCAAGCATTCAGACAAAAATTTAGTAGGAAAACCATATATAATCTAACAAAAATTGACCCTTGGTTTTTAGAACAAATTGATGAAATTGTTAATATTGAAAAAAATATTAAAAATATAAATATATTTAAAAATAAAAATCTTTTGAAGGAGATAAAATCTTACGGTTTTAGCGATAAAAGAATTGCTTATTTAAGAAAAGAAAAAATTGAGAATATTCAAAATAAAAGACAAAAATTAAAAGTTCATACTGTTTTTAAAAAAGTCGATACATGTGCTGCAGAGTTTAAGTCACTCACCCCCTACATGTATTCAACTTATGATACAGGGTTATTTGATAATGGTCAGTGCGAATCTGATCCAACGAACAAGAAAAAGGTAGTAATAATTGGAGGTGGTCCCAACAGAATTGGACAGGGTATCGAATTTGACTATTGCTGTTGTCAAGCAAGTTACGCTTTAAAAGAAATTGGTTTTGAAACAATCATGATTAACTGCAACCCTGAAACAGTATCAACAGATTATGATACAAGTGACAGGTTGTACTTTGAACCATTAAGAAAAGAAAATGTCCTGGAGATATTAAGAAAAGAGAAAAAAAAAGGAAAATTAAAAGGTGTAATTGTGCAATTTGGTGGTCAAACCCCTATTAAGCTTGCAAAGTCAATTCACGAAGCAGGATATCCAATATTAGGTACACAATTAAATTCAATTGATTTGGCAGAGGATAGAGAAAGGTTTAGCAAAATACTAAAAAAAATAAAACTAAAACAAGCTGATAACGGATTAGCTAATTCCAAAGTAGATGCAATTAAAATTGCTAAAAAAATTGGTTTTCCACTTGTCATCAGACCTTCTTATGTTTTAGGGGGGAGGGCTATGGAAATAATTCATGATAATAATCAATTAGAAAAATATATCAATGAAGCAGTAAAAGTTTCAGGAAAAAGCCCTGTTCTAATTGACAAATTTTTAGAGGGTGCAATTGAGCTAGATGTAGATGCAATATGCGATGGTAAAGATGTTTTTGTAGCAGGAATTATACAGCACATAGAGGAAGCCGGAATACATTCTGGTGATTCTGCATGTTGCATACCTCCTTTTTCTTTGAGCAAAAAAATTATAGAAAAAATAAAAGTTCAAACGAAAATTTTAGCTCTTAATCTTGGTGTAATAGGACTAATAAATATTCAATTCGCAATACAAAAAGATGAAATATTCGTTCTTGAGGTAAATCCTAGGGCAAGTAGAACAGTACCTTTTGTATCAAAGGCACTAAATATTCCAATTGCTAAAATTGCTACCAAAGTTATGGCTGGTCAAAAAATTAAAAAACTTCGACTTAAAAATAAAAAAACCAAGGTGTTTGCAATTAAAGAAGCTGTCTTTCCTTTTAATAAATTTCCTGAAGTTGACACAATTCTTGGTCCTGAAATGAAATCTACGGGTGAGTCAATGGGTATTGATAAAGATTTTGGAATTGCATTTGCAAAAAGCCAGATATCAGCTGGTAATTCATTACCTAAAAATGGCAGCGCATTTATCTCTGTGAAAGACGATGACAAGCCATTAATTTTAAATTTTGCAAAAAAATTAAAAGATTTAGGATTTGATATTTGTGGAACTGGTAAAACTGCAGATAAATTAAATGATAATGGAATAATTTGTACAAAAATAAATAAAGTTAGAGAAGGGTCACCACATATAGTTGAGCTACTAGAAAATAAAAAAATTGCATTAGTAATTAATACATCGTCAGGTTTAAAATCAATTACAGACTCGCAATCTATAAGAAGAACAGCTTTAAATAATAATATTCCTTATTTTACAACAGTTTCAGGTGCAATAGCATGCACAGAAGCAATAGAGGCTATAGTAAAAAAAAGAATGAGTGTTTTACCAATACAAAATATTTAAAGTTATTTTTCTACAGGCCAATCTGTTTTGAAGGTGACATAATTTACCTGAATACATCTTCTATCTTTTTTAATTTCTTTTTTCTCCATGCCATGCCAACTTTTTTCATCACTACTAAAAAAATACCCATAATTATTTTTATAAGGAACGGTTTTTACTTTCTCCATATTTTCATTATAAAAATCTGTTCCTAACTGCTCTGATTCGTCGAACCTATTTACAAAAAGCATACAAGATAACAATTTTTCTTTTATGTCACAATGCGGTTTAAGCCAGAAGCCTTTTCTATCACAGCATATTTCTACTCTAACAAAACTTTTAGATAAATCTTTGCCTATTAATTTTCCAACATAAGTATATGTTTCTTTTTTTTGAAGTTCTTTTGCAAGTTTTGTTAATTGAGGAAACTCGTCAGAATTATTTTTATCTAAAAAACATCTAAATTTTAATGCTTTTCCACCATCGGTAATACCTTCTCTAAATTTACCCTCGCCTCCATCAATTGCCCTGGTACCATCATAATTTATTTCATATTTTGTTGGGTCATCTAATTCTGCACTATAAATTTCATCAATCATTTCCTTAGTTAGTGGCTCCTTAAATTCCCAATATTTAAATGGATCTGAAGAGTTTTTTGATTTATTTTTAATTGAGTTTAAAAAATTCATTTATTTAAATTTCTTTTTTTATAATATCTGCAATTCTCTTACTTTCAAATAATTTCTCATATGTCCATGCTTTTTCAACATTTTTTAAGGATTTTATAATGCCCATGTCCTCAAATAATTTAAAAAATCTTTTAAATCTATAATCATTTTTAATAGGCGTTAAGTGGGCAATATATATAGGTTTTCCGGTTATCGCTGCCTCTGAAATCATAGAAATAGAATCTGAAGTAACTATTAATATTTTACTATTTGATAATGTACTTATATATTTGGACTTATTTAAAGAAGTATCAATTTCAATGTTATTTTTATTTTCAAATTTCTGCTTAATTAATTTTAATGTATTTTCAGGTGTTCTTCGGGATGAAACAATTCTCATCCTATTGTTATTATTTGCTAGCTTGTCTATAGCTTCACTTATTATATTTATAATTTCTTGGTCATCGAAAGCGTAATATTTATTAGGGCCTCCTAAAATTATACTTACATCTATTTTTTTATTTTTGTCTTGTGAGTTGGCTATTTCAGTTTCAGTAATATAGTGTAATGCGCCTCTACTTCTTATGACCGATTTACCCTCCAAATCATTATCGTGTTCAGGTAATATTACAAAATCAAATAAATTAGTTGAAACTTTAGGATCCTGTATGTGGATATTAATAATTTTTTTTTTTAAATTTCTCTTTTAAAAATTTTTTTATATAAATATTTGCAATAACGCTTTTTCTTCCACATGAAATAATAAAATCGGGTAAATTCTCAGTATTAATATTCGAAATTATTTCTTTAAAATTAAAAGTATAACTTGAAATTGGTAAAAATTTAGGTGGCAAAAATTTAATAAAATTGTTCATCTTTATAAATTTGTGTACAAATTCTGTTCTAAGTGAGGTAGCTAGGCCTTCAGCTTGACTTATCATGCCATGCGCTCCTTCTGTGAGTAACAAAGATTTTAAATTTTTCATAAGTGTTATATAAGATAAATTAATTTATAAACATAATATTTAGAAATGAGTCAAAATAAAGAACATCAAACAAAAGTATTAATAATTGGTTCAGGACCAGCTGGATATACTGCAGCTGTGTATGCGGCTAGAGCAATGCTAAAACCAATAATGGTTGCAGGATTCGAACCAGGCGGACAATTAACTACAACCACCGATGTCGAAAATTACCCTGGTTTTTCAAAAGTGATACAAGGTCCATGGCTAATGGATGAAATGAAAAAACAAGCCGAAGCAGTTGGAACAATATTTATTAATGATGTTATAAAAAAAGTTGATACCTCAAATAAACCTTTTATATCCGAAACTGAGAATGGAAAAGTTTTTAAAAGTGATAGCATAATAATTGCAACCGGTGCTCAAGCAAGGTGGCTTAAAATACCCAACGAGGAAAAATTTAGAGGTTTTGGAATAAGCGCTTGTGCTACTTGTGACGGTTTCTTCTACAAAGATAAAAAGGTTGCGGTAGTTGGTGGTGGTAATGCTGCAGTTGAAGAGGCATTATTCTTAACTAAATTTGCATCAAGTGTAACATTAATTCATAGAAGAGATAATTTACGAGCCGAAAAAATGTTACAAGAAAAACTTAAAAGTAATAAAAAAATTGATATTATTTGGGATACCATAATTGAAAAGGCGAATGGTGAAGATGATCCTAAAAGTTTAAATTCAATAACCATTAAAAATAAAAAGAGTGGTGAAGTGAAAGATTTTAAAATTGATGGGTTATTCGTTGCGATTGGACATGACCCAGCAACAAAAATTTTTAAAGATAAAATAAATATGGATAATGAAGGTTATATTTTAACAAAACCAGATTCGACAAGCACAAATGTACCGGGGGTATTTGCTGCCGGTGATGTAAAAGACAAAATATACAGACAGGCAGTTACAGCAGCTGGTATGGGTTGTATGGCGGCGCTCGAAGTAGAGAAATATTTAAGTGAAACTAAATAATTTCACTACAAAATTTTGTGATCCTTTCAATTGCTTTTTTTAATTCATCGTCAGATGCAGCATATGAAATTCTAAAATATCCATCCAAATCAAATGCAGACCCTTGTACTACTGCAACACCGTGAGACTCTAAAAGCTTTGTAACAAAATCTTTGTCATTATTTATCAATCCAAGTTTTTGATGTTTTTTACCAATAAGTTTTTTGCAATTTGGAAAAACATAAAATGCTCCTTGTGGTTTGATGCACTCTATCCCTTTTATTTTATTTAACATTTCAACAATAAAATCTCTTCTGTTTTTAAAAACTTTTCTTCTTGATTTAATAAATCCCTGATCTCCGTTTAATGCTTCAACGGCAGCTGCCTGACTTATTGAAGATGGATTAGTTGTAGATTGTGATTGTAGTTTTGCCATAGCTTTTATTATTTCTGCTGGACCTCCAGCGTAACCAATCCGCCAACCAGTCATTGCGTACGATTTACTCACACCATTTACCGTTAATGTTCTATCAAAAATATTATTATTTTGTGCTGGTGTATAAAAACTAAACTCATCATAAATTATATGTTCATAAATATCATCACTCATTATTAAAATTTTAGGGTATTTTGCAAGCACATCTACTAGCTCATTTATTTCCTGTTCTGAATAACATGACCCCGTTGGATTACCTGGAGAATTTATTATCAGCCACTTAGTTTTTTGAGTAATATTTTTTTTGAGACTTTTAGCTGTTAGTTTAAAGTTATCTTCTTCTCCACATTCAATAAATTTTGGTATTCCACCAGCTAACAAAACAATATCCGGGTAAGACACCCAAAAAGGTGAAGGGATTATTATTTCGTCCCCGCTATTTATTGTAGCTAAAAAAGCATTATAGATAACTTGTTTTCCTCCAGCTCCTACTGAAATTTGGTTTTTTTCATATGTTAAATTATTTTCTTTCTTGAACTTAGATATGATGGCATTTTTTAACTCCACTGTTCCATCTACAGCTGTATACTTGGTTTGCCCTTTTTTTATTGCATCTATTGCGGCACTTTTGACATTATCTGGTGTATCAAAATCAGGTTCGCCTGATCCTAATGATATAATATCTGCGCCTTTTGCCTTAAGTTCTCTTGCTTTTTGTGTTACAGAAATTGTTGGGGAAGGTTTTATTCTTTCTAATGATTTTGATAAAATACTCATAAAATTATGACAATATTACAATCTTTTAATACAGCAGAAAAGAAAACTTCTAAAGGTTTTTTTAATGAAAAACTCGAAGGTGGCAAAAAGTTTAAAATTACTAATAATTTTAAGCCTGCAGGTGATCAACCTTCAGCTATTGATCAATTAAAAAAGGGGTTAAATAATCTTGATAGAAGTCAAGTTTTATTGGGAGTTACAGGATCCGGAAAAACGTTTACAATGGCTAAAATTATAGAGGACCTGAATAGACCTGCATTAATACTAGCTCCAAATAAAACATTAGCCGCACAATTGTACGGTGAAATGAAAAATTTTTTTTCAGGAAATTCCGTGGAGTACTTTGTATCATACTATGACTATTATACTCCTGAAGCATATGTCCCGCGTTCAGATACTTATATTGAAAAAGAGTCCTCGATTAATGAACAAATCGATAGGATGAGACATTCTGCAACGAGATCATTATTAGAGAAAGACGACGTTATTATTGTATCAAGTGTCTCATGTATTTATGGGCTTGGCTCAGCCGAGTCGTACAGTAAAATGACATTCACTTTTACTCGTAATGAGAAATATAAAAGGGAAGATGTTATAAAAGGGTTAATAGAGCTTCAGTATAAAAGAAATGATCAAAACTTTCAAAGAGGTACTTTCAGAGTCAGAGGAGAAAACATTGAAATATTTCCGTCTCACCTAGAAGACAGAGCTTGGAAACTTTTGATTGAAGATGAAAAACTTGTAGAAATAAAAGAATTTGATCCATTAACTGGAGAAAAAACTGAAAATTTATCAATTGTTAAACTTTACGCAAATAGTCATTACATAACTCCAAGACCCACAGTTAAACAAGCAATTAAAGAAATTAGAGATGAGCTAAGTATTAGAATTAAAACTTTTACAGAGGAAAAAAAATTATTAGAGGCGCAAAGAATTGAGGAAAGGACTCGATTTGATTTAGAAATGATTGAAGCAACTGGTACATGTTCTGGAATTGAAAATTACTCTAGATTTTTGTCTGGAAGGAAAAAAGGCGAACCCCCTCCTACACTATTTGAATACTTGCCAGATAATTGCATTGTCTTTGTAGATGAAAGTCACGTTACTGTACCGCAACTAAATGGTATGTATAAGGGCGACTTTACAAGAAAAAAAACTCTTTCAGATTATGGATTTAGATTACCATCTTGTATGGATAACCGTCCATTAAAATTTGAGGAATGGAATTTGATGAGACCACAAACAGTGTTTGTTTCTGCTACACCGAGCGAATGGGAATTGAATGAGACAAAGGGGGTTTTTGCAGAGCAGATTATTAGACCTACAGGCTTAATTGATCCCATAGTAGAAATTAGAAAAGCAAAAAACCAAGTTGATGATTTGTTAAATGAATGTCTGAATATTTCAAAAAAAAATCAGAGAGTATTAGCAACGACACTTACAAAAAAAATGGCAGAAGATTTAACTGAATACCTTGATGAGAATGGTGTGAAAGTTAGATATATGCATTCAGATATCGACACACTTGAAAGAATTGAAATCATAAGAGATTTGAGGCTTGGTGTATTTGATGTGTTAGTTGGAATAAATTTATTAAGAGAAGGTTTGGATATACCTGAGTGTGCTCTTGTTGCAATATTGGATGCAGATAAAGAGGGTTTTCTAAGATCTGAAACCTCTTTAATTCAAACAATTGGGAGGGCAGCTAGAAATATTGATGGAAAAGTAATTTTATATGCTGATAAGGAAACTAAAAGTATAAAAAAAGCCATAGATGAAACAAGTAGAAGAAGAGAAAAGCAAATTTTTTATAATAAGAAAAATAAAATTAATGCACAAAGTGTACAAAAAGAAATCTCTGATATTTTGGAGAGTGTTTACGAAAAAGATTATCTAAATACCGATAAATTTGTAAAGCCTGGTCATAATTTAAAAAAACATGTCAAATCGTTAAAAAAAGACATGCAAACATCTGCTGATAATTTGGAGTTTGAGCAGGCTGCAAAAATCAGGGACGAAATAAGGAAATTAGAGAGTTCTGATCTTGGATTGACTGTAAATTCTTCAATGAAAAAATACAGACAAGATAATATTGGTAGATCTACTCAGGGTCGAGCTGGTATGAAAAGTGGAAAAAGATATAAAAAGTAAAAATGAAAAATATATTAATTACAGGAAGTTCAAAAAGAATAGGAGCAGAATTCGTCAAATTTTTTTATAAAAATGGTTTTAATATAGCCTTGCATTACAACAAATCTAAAAAACAAGCAATAAAGTTAAGTAAATTATTAAGATATAAAAAAAGTAAAGTTGTAATTGTAAATGGTGACTTGAGTAATGAAATAGGTGCTAAAAAAATTTTTTCTGAGTCGAAAAAAAAAACTGGGTAAAATTACTCATTTAATCAATTGTGCCTCCGTATTTGAAAATGATGATATTAAAAATTTCAATTCATCAAAATGGAATATGAATATAAATATTAATCTAAAAGCTCCTTACATTCTAATATCTGAATTTTCTAAACAAAAATTTAGTAAAAAGGATCAAGGAAATATTATAAATATTATTGACCAAAGAGTATTTAATCTCACGCCATTTTTTTTTAGCTATACATTAAGTAAAGTAGCATTATATAATTTGACAATTACATCCGCCATGAGATTAGCTCCCGATATAAGAGTTAATTGTATTGCGCCTGGACCTGTAATTAAAAATTTAAGGCAAAACGAGAATCAATTTAAAAAACAATATATGAATACTTTGCTTAAAACCAAAGTAAATCCTTTGGAATTGTGTAAAGCAGCTCAATTTTTTTTTAATGCATCATCGGTGACAGGTGAGGTAATTTCTCTGGATAGCGGTCAAAGAATAACATGGAGAAAAAGAAACATTAAAGTAAATGAATAAAAAAAATAATATAATTCAATTGAATAAGAGTAATCTTAATGAGGTCAGGAAAATAGTAATTAAAGACTTAATTATAAATACTAAATTTGGATACTATGAAAAAGAAAAGAAGAAAAATCAAAGGCTGAGGTTTAATATTGAAATAGAAGTCTTCATGTTACCTATAGATGATAAATCAATAAAAAATATAATTGATTACGACAAAATTATTAAAATCATTGAGATAATTTTAAGTAAACATATAAATTTTTTGGAAAGCTTATCAGAAGAAATATGTAGTGAAGTTCTTAAAGACCAAAGAGTAAAAAATATAAGTCTACAAATCGATAAATTAGACATAATTAAAAAAACAAGTTCTGTAGGAGTAAAAACTTTTAAAGAAAGAATTAAATGAATAATTTAGAAAGTGGAAAAAAATTATTTAAAGATAAATCCAAGATAGCATCAAATTCGCCTGGGATTTATCAAATTTTAGACGACAAAAATAAAGTTATTTATGTTGGAAAAGCCAAGAACCTGCCAAAAAGACTTCAAAATTATTCTACAAATTCATTATTGCCGATCAGGACGGAGCGTATGATATCTGCTTCGAAAAATATAGAATTAATCACAACAAGAAACGAGTCAGAAGCGTTATTATTAGAAGCAAATTTAATAAAAAAATTTAAACCGCGCTATAATGTTTTACTAAAAGACGACAAATCCTTTCCATATATTCAAATCACTAATCATAATTTTCCACAGTTAACTAAGTTTAGAGGTAAGCATAACGATAAGGATATATTTTTTGGTCCATTTGCATCTATAGCATCTGCAAATTGGACAATAAAAATGTTACAGAAAGTTTTTCAAATAAGAGTGTGCGATGATCATACTTTTAAAAATAGGAAAAGACCCTGTATTCTATATCAAATAAAAAGATGTGCAGGCCCATGTACGGCGGAAATTAATGGAAAAGAATATTCCAATCTAGTCAATCAATGTTTAGATTTTTTAAGGGGTAAATCGAGACAAATACAAAAAGAACTTTCATTCGATATGGATATTGCAAGTAAAAATCAAAATTATGAAAAAGCTGCGATTTTGAGAGACAGGATTAAATCTTTAACTTTTATACAATCTTCACAACACATTAGTAAGAAAAATTTTAATAATGCTGATCTTATTGTCTCTTATAGGAAAGAAGGAAATACTTGTATTAGTGTTTCTTTTTTTAGATCTAAACAAAATTGGGGTAGTCAATTTTTTTATCCTTATCATGAAAAAGAAGATAACGAAACTAAGGTTATAAGTTCATTCATAACTCAATTTTATGAAAATAAGGAACCACCTTCAGAAATAATTACTAATATTGAACCGGAAAACAAACAATTAATCATAAAAGCTTTCAATACAAAATTTCAAAAAAAAATAAATCTTAAGACTGGAAAAAACAATTCAATGATTTCAAATGCGTTAAAAAATGCAAGTGAGAATCTAAACAATAAGTTATTTCATAGCAAAAAAAATATTGAATTTTTAGAGTCTTTGTCTGAAACATTTAAATTACAATTCGTACCAAATTTTATTGAAGTTTATGATAATAGTCACATACAAGGATCAGATAATACAGGAGCGTTAATAACTTTTGGAGAAGAAGGCTTTATAAAAAATAGATATAGAAAATTTAATATTAAAGATAAAAATATAAAGGGAAATGATGATTACGGCATGATGAGAGAAGTTATAAAAAGAAGATTTTCAAAAATAGCTAAGGGAGACGATAACTTTATACCCGATTTGTTATTAATTGACGGAGGAAAGGGACAATTTTCTGTAGTAAAAGATACTTTAAATGAATTAGGTTTTTATGAAATAAAAGTAATAGCAATGTCGAAAGGGAAAGACAGAAATAAGGGTAACGAAAAATTTATTTTAGACGGTAAAATTGTTTCATTAAAAAATAATGATCCTATTTTGTTTTTTTTACAAAGACTTAGAGATGAAGCGCATAGGTTTGCTATAACTACTCATAGGAAAAAAAGAAGCAAGAATATATCTAAATCACAATTAGATTTAATTGAAGGCATAGGTAGATCAAGAAAAAAATCATTATTAAATCATTTCGGGTCTGTAAAAGCTGTAGAGGGTGCGAGCTTAGAAGAAATCGAAAAAGTTGAAGGTGTAAATAAAAGCTCAGCTCTTAAAATTTATAATTTTTTTCACAAATCAAAAAATTTAATATGATTTTTAAAATACCAAATATATTAACTATTGGCCGATTAATTATGGTGCCCGTTTTAATTTTTTTCTTTTATTTACCTGGACAATTTGGTGACTGGCTTACATGTGGTGTTTTTGTTTTAGCTAGTTTCACAGATTTTGTTGATGGTTTCTTAGCAAGACTTTTAAAACAACAAACAAAATTAGGTGAATTATTAGATCCTATCGCCGACAAAATTCTTGTTGTAACAGCATTAGTGCTGTTGGTTATGAATAATGTAATACAAGACCTTTCAGTAATTGCTGCAATCATAATAATTTGTAGAGAGATACTAGTTTCTGGCTTAAGAGAATACCTTGCCAAGTTTAAACTTAGAATGCCAGTCTCACAACTTGCAAAAATTAAAACTTTTTTGCAAATGTTCTCAATTTCAATTCTTTTAGCTGGAAACTCAGGAAATGAGCTTTTGTTTGGTTACGGTATGCAAATTGGAATTATTTTACTATGGGGATCAGCAATTTTAACTTTGTATACAGGTTACGACTATTTAAAAAAAGGAATTGATCACGCTATTGATTGATTTAATACTTTTTTTGCTCTCACTAAACTGCTGTAATTATCCCATAACTTACTAATTACTTTTGGTATCTTAAAATTAACATCATCAATTTTAGATACTGGGGTGACTTCAGCTGCTGTACCAGTTAAAAAACACCCACTAAAGTTTTTTAATTCATCTAATTTTATCTTTCTTTCTATAACTTTAATATTTAGTTTTTTTGCCAAATCAATAATTGTTCTACGTGTGATACCATCTAAAAAATTATCAGCTACTGGCGTGTGAAGCTCGCTCTCAGATTTATCTACAAAGAAAATGTTAGCCCCGGTTGCTTCTGCTATATCTCCCTTATAATCGAGCATTAGAGAGTCATTAAAACCTTTTTTTTCAGCTTCGTGTTTTGAAAGCGTACAAATCATGTATAATCCTGATGCTTTTGTATCCCAAGGTATTGTTTGAGGGTCTGGTCTTCTCCATTTTGATATATCCAATGTGATTCCTTTTTCCCTAATTTTTGGATCAAAGTATGATCCCCACTCCCATGCAGCAACAGCAAAATGAATTTTATTTTTTTGTGCAGAAATTGCCATCATCTCGCTCCCTCTCCATGCTATTGGTCTTACATAACCATTTTCAATTTTTTGAATTTTTATAATTTCCTTACATGCATTATCAATTTCAACTGCGGAATAAGGGATTTTAAATCCCATTCTATTTGCAGAGTGAATCAATCTTTCAGTATGCTCTCTTAATTTAAATATCGAACCATTATAAATTCTTTCACCTTCAAAAACACAACTGGCGTAATGTAAACCGTGACTTAAAATATGTAGATTAGCGTCTTTCCAATCAACAGTATTTCCGTTATACCAAATTTTTCCTTGTCTTTTGTCGTAAGGTACATTTTCCATAAGAATAAATTATATATTAAATTATATATGAATATTATATAAGTCAATAATACTGACCAATTTAATAAATGATACAAGATTACTTATATTTAAAAGAAAAAAATATTAAAGAAGTTCTAGAATTAATACTGGAAAGCTATGTGATGACTTCGTTTGATACGGATTTAGTACTAAAAAGAAATAATTTTGGCAGAGCTCATCAAAGATTAATTATTCTAATAGATAATAATCCCGGAATAACGGTGTCAGAGATACTCGAAAAATTAAAAATAACAAAACAAAGTTTGAGTAGAACTTTACAAGATTTAGTAAAAAAAAAATTTGTTGATCAAAAAAAAGGAGAGGAAGATGGAAGAGAAAAACTATTATTTTTAGGATCAAAAGGTAATGAATTAAGTAAAGAACTTTTTGAGACACAAAAAAAAAGAATACTGCACGCTTTTAAAAACTCTTCACCTGAGGATGTATTAAGTTTCAAAAACGTTTTAATTAAAATTATAAAATAATGGTAAAAAAATTAGATAAAAAACATATATTAGTTGTGGATGATGACCAAAAAATTAAAGAACTAATAAGTCAATATTTAATTGAACAAGACTTCATAGTAACAACTGCGGAAAGTTCAGCTGAAGCTAAAGATAGAATGGAATTATTCTCATTTGATTTAATTATTTTAGATATAATGATGCCTGGACAAGACGGTCTAGATCTAACAAAAGAAATAAGATTAAAAAGCGATCAACCTATAATTTTATTAACAGCTAAAGGTGATCCGTCTGATCGAATTAAGGGATTGGAATTAGGGGCTGATGATTATGTTCCTAAACCCTTTGAACCTAAAGAACTACTTTTAAGAATAAAAAATATTTTAAACAAAATAAAAAAACTCAAAGAAGTTAACGATGTAATTAATTTTGGTGACGCAAAGTTATATATTAAAAAAATGATAATTAAAAATAAACAAAAAATTTATAAAATAAATACATCTGAAAAAAAATTATTAGAACAAATGATATTATCTGCTGGTAAAGTATTTGATAGAAATGATATATCTAAATTAATAAATTTAAAAAAAGAACGCGCGGTAGACGTAATGATTACAAGATTAAGACAAAAAATTGAGCCCGATCCCAAAAATCCTGTTTATCTACAAACAGTCAGGGGCAATGGTTATGTGTTATGGTCTGATTAATGTTAAAAAAATTTTTACCCAAAACTTTATTTTTAAGATACTTTTTAATAATTTTAACGCCTATCATAATATTACAGATTTTGTTATCAGTAGTTTTTTTCGATAGTTTATGGATTAAAACAAATAAAGGTCTTGTTAATTCATTAACTGAAGAAATAAACACTGTTATAAGCTTTTATAATAGAAAAAAAAATTATGTTGAATTTGAGAATGTTAGAAGTCTAATTTCAACAAATTCATCATTTCAAATAATTTTAAAAAAGGATTCAACACTTCCAAAAGAGAATAATTATCAAAAGTTTAGTTTTTATGACCGTCTAATTAATGAACAGCTAAAAGAAAGAATAAAATTGCAATACTGGTTTAATACTAGATCAGATAAAGACAATGTAGAAATTCAAGTAAAAGTAAAAAATGATATTTTATCATTCATTATTCCAAAATCTAGAATAAGAAACTCATCTGGTAGAATATTTATTTTGTGGATAACGGTTCCAGGTATTATACTTTTATTAATTTCGGTTCTTTTTTTAAGGAATCAAATCAGACCTATTACTAATCTAGCTTTGTCAGCAGAAAAGTTTGGTAAAGGACAATACGTTGCTCCAAATAAACCTTCTGGACCTATTGAAATTAGAAAAGCAACTATTGAATTTGAAAAAATGAAGGCGCGAATTTTGAGACATATTAGTCAACGAACTACAATGTTGTCTGGCATCAGTCATGACCTAAAAACACCGTTAACAAGACTTAAATTACAAATTGAAATTCTTAATAAAGATAGAAAGCTTGATGGAATTAAAGAGGATATTAACGAAATGGAAAAAATGATTTCTGAGTATTTGGATTACTCGAATTCAGAGTCTAACACTGAAAATACAAAATTTAATTTAAATAAATTATTGGTAGAAGTCGTTAAAAAATTTAATAACGATAAGATTAATCTTAAAAGTGAGGATAATTTACAAATGGTTGGAAAAAAACACCTACTAAGACGATGTTTTAGCAATTTGATTGATAATGGAACAAAGTATGCTGAAAACATTAGTATTACCGCATATAAAAACAAGCGCCAACTTGAAATTTTATTTGATGACGATGGTCCTGGCATACCTGAGAGTGAACACGAAAGAGTTATGAGACCATTCTACAAATTGGACAAGAGTAGAAATCTTAAAGATGGAAGCGTAGGTCTAGGATTGTCTATAGTCCAAGATATTATAAATTCTCACGGAGGCAAGGTAATGCTAGAGAATAAGAAAAAAGGACTACGTGTAAAATTACAATTTCCTAGTTAATGTTTATTAATAATTTAAATCCAGTACTTATCGATATAGGTTTTTTAGAAATACGCTGGTATTCTCTTGCTTATATTTTTGGATTAATTTTAGCAATCATATATAGCAAATTCTTAATAAGAAAATTAAAGCTAAACTTTGATATAAATATAATTGATAATTTCATACCATACTCAATATTAGGAATTATTTTGGGTGGGCGCTTAGGATACGTCTTATTTTATAATCCAATCTATTATCTAGAAAATTACAGTGAAATTTTTAAAATTTGGCAAGGAGGTATGTCATTTCATGGGGGTTTAATTGGTATAATTATTGTGTCAATTATGTTTTGTAATAAAAACAAAATTAATTTTTTAAATTTTTCAGACATACTATCCGTTCTAACTCCATGTGGCCTTTTTTTAGGAAGAGTTGCTAACTTTATAAATTCAGAATTAATTGGGAGACCTGCAGAATTGCCTTGGTCAGTAGTGTTTATAAAAATCGATAATGTGCCAAGACATCCTTCACAAATCTATGAAGCAATTCTTGAAGGTATTGTATTATTTATAATTCTAAATATTGTTTTTAAAAATAAATATTTAAAAAAAGGAATAACTTCAGCCTTTTTTTTAATTTTATATGGCTTATTCAGGTTAATAGCTGAACAATTTAGAGAGCCTGACAATCATTTAGGTTTTATAGTTCTTAATTTAAGTCTAGGTTCAATTTTAAGTATGCTTATGCTAATTTTAGGATTGATAATGTATAATCGCTTAAAATGAACTCAAATAAACTTACAAAAAATAAAATAACTTTAGATAAGTATATAAACCTTGCAATGTATGGCAAGAAAAACGGTTACTATGAGAAGGACAAAGTTTTTGGTCGAAAAGGAGATTTTGTTACTTCTCCTTATATATCAAGTATTTTTGGGGAAATAATATCCATTTGGATTACGCATCATTTTACAAAAAGGAATGTTTACAATTTTAATATTTTTGAAATTGGTGCAGGCGAAGGTTTGTTGGCGCTCGATATAATAAATACAATTTGTAAATTTAAAAATCTAAATATAAATTTTAAATATTTTATTTACGAAAAGAGTAAATTTTACAAAAAAAAACAAAAAAACAAATTAAAGGGCAAAAATATAGTATGGGTTAATGACTTGTCTAATTTTAAAAAAAAAAAATTGTATTATTCTTAGTAATGAATTAATTGATGCCTTCCCTGTTAAACATCTTATGAAAAAAAATAATATTTGGTATGAAAAATGTGTAAGATATAACCAAGAAATAAAAAATTTTTATTTAGAAAATATTAAAATTAATAAAGACCACGAAATATATAAAAAAAGTTATTATCCTATGAATAAATTAAATTTCATTGAATACGAACCAGATTTGGAAAATTTTTTAAAAAAAGTATCTAATTTAGTCAAATATTGTAAAAACAACATTTTTATTACGTTTGATTACGGCTATAATTCAATAGAATTTAAAAACACTCTTCAGGCTATAAATAAACACAAAAAAGTTAAAATTTTTAATGATATAGGTAATTCAGATATTACTCACTTGGTAAACTTTTATTACATAAAAAAAATTTTTAAGCTTAATAAGGTCAACAATACTAGCTACCAATCTCAATCAAATTTTTTAATAAATGGAGGTATAAAATTTAGATTACAAAGAATATTAAAAATTCTTAAAAACAATGATTCAAAAAAAAAATTGGAGATGTCGGTAAAAAGATTAATCTCTAAAGATCAAATGGGATTATTATTTAAAGTATTTACAGCTAAAATTTAATAAATGTTCTTTAGATCAAACAAATTTAAAAGAAAAAATATCTCCCATTGGTTTTTTACTAGAAAAGGTGGAGTTTCAAAAGGTATATATAAGTCGCTCAATTTAGGAATAGGGTCGAAAGATAACAAAGCTAATATTATAAAAAATATAAATATAGTAAAAAAAAAAAACAAATCTGAAAAAAATTTACACTGTAAAACAAATCCATAGTAATAAAATTTTAGAATTAACTAAGAATTATAAAAACCAAAGACTAAGTTGTGCAGATGGTATTTTTACAAATAAAAGCGATATCGGAATTGGCATTCTTACTGCTGATTGTGCACCAATACTTTTTGTAGATAATAATTCTGAATATATTTGTTGCATACATTCAGGTTGGAAAGGGGCTTATAAAAATATTATTATGAAAGCAGTAGCATGTTATAAAAGGAAAAATATTGCTGCAATAAATATAATAGCGGTGGTTGGTCCATGTATAGGTTTTAATAGTTATGAAGTGTCAAAAGATTTTAAAAGAAAAATTTATTCGAAATTTAAAAACTCAAGACCTTGTTTTAAGAAAAAAAACAAAAAAATATATTTTAATTTAAGAAAATTTATTATTCAAAGATTAGTCGATTCGGGTCTAAAACTCGAAAATATAAGTCATATCAATAAAGATACATACATGCTTAAACAATTTTTTTTAAGCTTTAGATTATCTACGCATAAAAATGAATTAGACTATGGAAGAAACTTATCCATAATCACTAAAAAATAATTTGAAAGGAGTATTAAATAAACTATAAGAATTGTATGAAGCTTTTATCAGGAAGTTGTAACGAGAAACTGAGTCGAGAAATTTCAAGAAACCTTAAGACTAAACTATCTGACATAAAAATAATTAGATTTGCTGATAGCGAAGTATATTGTGAAATAAAAGAAAATATGAGAGGAAAAGATGTTTTTTTAATACAAGGAACATCTTACCCAGCTAATTATAATATCATGGAGCTATTAATTTGTGTTGATGCAATAAGAAGAGCATCTGCAAAAAGTATTACAGCTGTTCTTCCATATTATGCATATGCAAGACAAGATAGAAAAGTTTCACCAAGATCACCTATTAGCGCCAAGCTTTTAGCAAATCTTTTAACGCAAGCTGGTGTTAATAGGGTATTAACAATGGATTTACACGCAAATCAAATTCAAGGATTTTTTGATATTCCAGTAGATAATTTGTTTGCTGCTCCAATTTTTGTTAGGCACATAAAAAAAAAATATTAAAAATAAAAATATTGTTTGTGTATCGCCCGATGTTGGGGGTGTTGAAAGAGCTAGAGCGATTGGTAAAAGACTAAAAGCAGATTTAGCAATAATTGACAAAAGAAGATCTGGTCCAGGTAAATCTGAAGTGATGAATGTAATTGGAAATGTTAAAAACAAAGTATGTATTATATTAGATGATTTAGTAGATAGTGGAGGAACAATTGTAAACGCAGCTAAAGTCTTAAAAAACAAGGGAGCTATAGATGTCTATGCTTACGTTGTTCATGGAGTTCTAACTGGCAAAGCTATTGAAAAAATAAATAATTCAAAAATCAAAAAATTTATTATTACTAATTCTATTGAAAATAACGGAAAAATAAAAAAATCAAAAAAATTTGAGACTGTTTCAGTGGCAAATTTATTTGCGAACGCAATTTATAGTATTTCATCATCTAAATCCGTATCTAAACTCTTTAAATAAGATATATTTTAAATTTAATATCTTGTTTTTATTTCAATCCTAATATAAAAACCGTTGTTCATGAGCAAAAGCTTACAAACACTAGATGTTAACTTAAGGCAAACTAAAACAAAATCTGATCTAGCAAAACTAAGATCAAGTGGATTTGTTCCAGGAATATTATATGGGGATATCGATAAAAATATTTCGCTGAGTATAAAAAAGACTTCTTTAGAAAAATTTTTAAACTCATCAAACTTTATGAGCACAGTTATAAATCTGTCATTAGAAGGTAAAAGTTATAAAGTTTTGCCTAGAGATATTGAATTTGATAGTCTGTCAAATCAACCATTACACGTAGACTTTCAAACTTTAAGTTCAAATACAAAAGTGCAAGTTTGGATTCCTGTAAAGTTTTTAAATGAAGAAAAATGCCCAGGACTAAAAAAGGGAGGTGTTCTTAACATAGTGAGAAGGAAGGTAGAGCTTAATTGTCCCGCAGATAACATACCATCAGAATTGAGAGTAGATCTTTTAGAAAAAGATATTGGTGAAAGTATTAAGATTTCAGCGATAACACTTCCAGAAAATGTAAAGCCTACTATTCTAGATAGAGATTTTACAATTGCTTCGGTAGCTGCACCGACAATTGTTGCAGAACCAGAAACACCTGCTGAAGCTTCAACTGATGAAGCTGCAGCTGCGGAAGGAGCAGAAGCTCAACCTGCTGAGGGCGATACACCAAAAACTGATGGCAAAACAACAAAAGCTGATCCTAAAAAAGAAGATAAAAAACCAGCTGATAGCGCTAAGAGCACGGATAAAAAGAAATAACTAAATGCTTTTGTTTGTAGGTCTTGGTAATCCTGATCCTAAACATAAAAACAATCGACACAATATTGGGTTTATGTTGATCGATGCTTTAAATAAAAAATTTAACTTTTCAAAACAAAAGCCAAAATTTAAAGGTTTATTGACAAGCGGAGAAATTAATAATCACAAAATTATATTAGTAAAACCATTAACATTTATGAATAATTCAGGTGTATGTTTAAGAGAAATTCAAGATTATTATAAAATTGAAAAGAAAAATATTTTTGTATTTCATGATGATTTAGATTTGGAGCTTGGAAAAATTAGATGTAAAAATGGTGGCTCAAGTGGCGGACATAATGGTATTAAATCAATAAAAACTATTTTAGGAGATGATTTTAATAGAATTAGAGTCGGAATAGATCATCCAGGAAATAAAAATTATGTAGATCAGCATGTACTTAATGACTTTTCTGGAGAAGAGAAAAACATAATCGAAGAGTCTATTTCAAAAATATTAGATAACGTTTATCTGCTTTTTGAAAATAAACTCGATGATTTTTCAAGTAAGACTAACAATTAATGAGCTTTAAATGTGGAATAGTTGGATTACCAAATGTAGGTAAGTCAACAACTTTTAATGCATTAACTAAATCCAAAAATGCGCAAATTGCGAACTTTCCTTTTTGCACAATTGAACCAAACGTAGGTATTGTTGCTATTCCAGATGATAGATTAAATAAAATTTCAATTATTTCAAATTCTAAGAAAACTATAAATAGTATAATAACTTTTGTGGATATAGCCGGACTAGTTAAAGGTGCCTCTGGTGGAGAGGGACTTGGTAATAAATTTTTGTCTCATATAAGAGAAGTTGATATGATAGTACATTTAGTAAGGTGCTTTGAGGATAATAACATTCAAAATGTAAATGCTACAATTGATCCTTTAAGAGATATCGAGATGGTTGAGACAGAACTAATGTTATCTGATTTAGAGTCTCTAGAAAAACGTCTAGATAAAAAAAATAAAAATAAAATTAAAAATGAGGAAGAAAAGGATTTTATTAATTATATTTATAATAATTTAGAAAAAGGTATTAACCCATCTAGTTTAATAAAAACTTATGGAAAAAGCATGGTAAAAAGCTCATCTTTAATATCTCTTAAACCGAAAATTGTAGTATGTAACGTTGGGGAAAATGAAATAGGCAAAAATAACGCTCATATTGATAAAATTCTAAACAAATACGATGGTGATAACGTTATAGAGATCTCCGCAGATATAGAGAGGCAAATAACTGAACTAAATGATGAAGAGGCTGAAAGCTTTAAATCGGCATTGAATATTAAAGAATCAGGTTTAGATAAACTAATCAAAGCTAGCTTTTCAACATTAAGACTAAACACTTATTTTACTTCAGGGGAGAAAGAATCAAGATCCTGGACGATTGAACAAAATACCACTGCGCCAGATGCTGCGGAGGTTATACATAGTGATTTTAAAAAAGGCTTTATTAAAGCTGAAGTCATGTCTTACGAGGATTTTATAAAATTCAAAGGAGAAACAGGTTGTAAAGAGAATGGTAAATATAGAATTGAGGGTAAAGATTATGTTGTGAAAGACGGTGATATCCTACACTTTAGGTTCAATACGTAGCCAAATTTTTCTTTTAATTACAAATCCTAAAATAGTTAAAATTAGTAAGTAAACTACTGCTTTGAATCCAGTTTTTTTTCTTTCTTCCAAATGTGGTTCAGCTGCCCAAGTTAAAAATGCAACTACATCCTTTGAAATTTGTTCTTCAGTAGCCTGGGTTCCATCTGTATATTCAACGGACCCATCGTTTATAGGCTTTGGCATTCTAATTTTATTGCCGATCATATATTTATTATAATATACACCCTCTTCTAAAGAAATGCCTTCGGGTACATCTTCCTTATAGCCCATTAGCACAGAATAAACATAATCTGCTCCACCTTTTCTTGCTTTCACTAGAACAGACATATCAGGAGGGTACGCCCCACCATTAGCAACTCTTGCCGCATTAGTATTAGGATAAGGATTGACGAATTTATCAGACGGTCTTGCAGTTCTCATAAACATTTCTCCCTCTTGATTGGGTCCATCTTGGATTTCATATTGACTTGCTATAGCCTTAACCTCTTGTTTAGTAAATTCAGGTCCGCCTTTTTCTCCAAGATTTCTGTAACTTAGGTAACTCATAGAATGACAGGATGCACAAACTTCTTTATAAACCTGATATCCTCTTTGTAGAGATGCTCTATCAAACTTTCCAAAAAACCCGTCAAATGTCCAATTTGGTTCTAGTAGTTTAGTTTTGTTCTCAGCAGAATTTAAGGGGCTTGTAAAAATTAAAGCTATTATTAAGATTTTTAAAATATTTTTCATCCTGAAAAATTGAATGTTTTAATCTTTCCCTTTTTTTTCCAGTCCATGTATTCATTTATACTTTGAGGCATTGGAAGAGGCTTTTCATACATTGAAACTAATGGAGCTAGTATTATAAAAAAAGCAAACCAATATATAGTTCCTATTCTACCTAAAACTAAATAAATACCCTCAGCAGGCATCGCGCCTACATACATTAACAAGAAAAAGTCTAATACAAATAAAAACACACATTGTTTCCAAATTGGTCTAAATACGCTTGATCTCACTTTGCTGAAATCCAACCAAGGTAACAGCCCCAATATCGCTATACTACTAACCATTGCAATAACACCCATTAGTTTATCTGGAATTGCCCTTAAAATTGCGTAGAAAGGAAGAAAGTACCACTCAGGAACTATATGTGCAGGTGTTACCATTGGATTTGCAGGAATGTAATTATCAGGGTGGCCGAGATAATTTGGTGCAAACATCATCACAGCAACAAAAATTAATATAAAAACCAACATTCCAACCAAGTCCTTGCTTGTTGTAAATGGGGAAAATGAAACAGTGTCTCTTGTATCTTTAGGTTCGATACCTGAAGGGTTGTTTGATCCTACAATATGCAATGCTATAACGTGAAACACTACGATGCCCACAATTAAAAATGCTATTAACCAGTGAAGAACATAAAATCTATTTAAAGCAGCATCTCCTACAGAATAGTCACCCCACAACCAAGTTACTATACCCTCACCTACTAAAGGAATGGCTGAAAATAAATTTGTAATAACTGTTGCTCCCCAATAGCTCATTTGTCCCCATGGTAATGTATAACCAAGAAAAGCAGTAGCAATCATTAAAAAGAATATTGTTATACCCAAAAGCCACATAAGTTGTCTTGGTTCTTTATAAGAGCCATAATAAAGTGATCTAAATATATGGAGGTAAACTGCAATAAAAAAGAAAGATGCAAGATTCATATGTGCATATCTGATTAACCATCCAAAGTTTACATCTCGCATAATTTTTTCTACTGAATCAAAAGCTTCATCTGCTGATGGTTTGTAATGCATTCCTAAAGCTAAACCTGTGATAATTAAAAATATAAGGCATATCATCAGTATTCCTCCAAAACTCCAAAAGTAATTTAACGTCTTAGGAACTTGGAAATCTAAATATTCATGTTTAAAAATTCTAAATATGGGAAGTCTATTATCTATCCAGCCAATGACCCCAGTATATGGAGAGCCTCCTACCTTGTTAGTATGTACTGGACTAAATTCTTCATTTTTTTTATTTGAATATTCGCTCATTATTTATCCTATAATTATTTTATCATTTCCTACAAACTTATATTTTGGTACTTCCAAATTTGTGGGTGCTGGACCCTTTCTAATTCTTCCGGAAGTATCATAATGCGAACCGTGACAAGGACAAAACCAACCACCGTACTCACCTTTACCATTTATTGGAACACATCCTAAATGTGTACAAATACCAACTACAACTAACCATTCGTCTTTTATTACCCTTTTTTTGTCTGTTTCAGGATGAGGCAATTCCCCTAAACTGATATTTCTTGCATTTGTTATTTCATCCTCAGTTCTTCTTTTAATAAATACTGGTTTACCCCTCCACATAACTGTAATTTCTTTACCCTTATCAACTTTACTAATATCAACTTCGACTGTAGACATTGCTTTTACAGAAGAGTCAGGATTCATTTGACTTACGATTGGCCAAACGGAAGCTCCTGCACCTAATACGCCTAATGATGCAGTTAAGGTGTAAATAAAGTCTCTTCTAGTAGATTTAGAATTGTTATTGTTTTTATTCATTGCTATGATTTAACATATATAGTGAAAAATACTTAAATTATTACTAACAGAATGACGCAGAAAAAGATAAATATTGCATTATATCAACCAGATATTCCACAAAATACAGCTGCAATAATCAGAGTGGCAGCATGTTTAAATACGTGCCTTCATATCATTAAGCCCACAGGCTTTGTTTTTAATGAAAAAAAAATTGACCGGATTTATATGGATTACATTAAGCATTGTGAAATTAAATTTTTCGACTCAATTGAAGAATTTCTGTTAAAAAAAGCAAATAGACGAATTATACTTTTTACAACAAAAGCAACTTTATCTTATGCTAAATTTAAATTTAAGAGTAATGATATTTTGCTCTTTGGTAACGAAACTTACGGTGTCTCGAAACATTTGTACAACACTTTAGAAAATCAAGTGAAAATTCCTATGAATATTAAAACCAGATCTTTTAATCTCGTGTCATCAGTTTCGATCGGTGCTTCAGAGGCACTAAGGCAATTAAATGTATAAAAATAAAAAAGAAATAGAAAAATGGTTTAGTTATTTAAGAGACTTAATTTGTAATGAATTTGAAAAATTTGAAAAAAATACAAAATTTAAAAAAAAGAAATGGAGACGAAAAAAACTATCGAGCGGAGGTGGTGAAATTTCTATTTTACGGGATGGTAAAGTCTTTGAAAAGGTTGGAGTAAACATATCAACTGTATTTGGAAGTTTTGATAGAAAATTTTCAAAACAAATCCCGGGAACTTCAACGAGTAGAAAATTTTGGGCCTCCGGTATTTCAGTAGTAATACATCCTAAAAACCCAAATATCCCTTCCTTGCATTTTAACACTAGGTATATAGAGACTGGAAAAAAATGGTTTGGTGGTGGTATTGACATGACGACAAATATTAAGAATTTAAAACAAAAAAAGGACTTTCATATGACATTAAAAAAAATGTGTGATTTTTATGATAAAAAATATTACAAAAATTTTAAAATAAATTGTGATAAATATTTTTACCTGCCTCATAGAAAAGAGCCTCGCGGCGATGGAGGCATTTTTTTTGATTATTTAGATAAAGATTTAAATAAAAATTTTAGTTTCATAAAAGATGTCGGATTAACCTTTTTAATAATAGCCAGACAATTGATAAAAAAAAACTTAAAAAAACAGTGGAATAAAAAATTAAAAAATCTACAATTGATTAAAAGAGCTAAATACGCTGAATTTAATTTGTTGTATGATAGAGGAACAAAATTTGGTTTAAATACTGATGGAAATGTTGAGGCAATTTTTATGTCTCTTCCACCTTCGCTTAAATGGTAATATGGATAAAGAACCGATAACAATATCTGGGCTAAAACAAATTAAAGATGAGTTAGCCGAAAGAAAAAATGTAATAAGACCAAAAATTATTAATGCTATTTCTGAAGCAAGATCTCACGGCGATTTAAAAGAAAATGCTGAATACCATGCAGCTAAAGAAGAACAAGGACTTAATGAAAAAAGAATCCGCGAAATTCAGGGTACAATAGCTAGGGCAGAAATTATTGATATAGCTAAAATTTCATCCGGAAATAAAATTATTTTTGGGTCTACCATTGAAGTAGAAGATCTTGAGAGTAAAAAAAAAAATACTTATAAAATTGTTGGCAAAGATGAAGCTAATATAAATAAAGGTTTAATTTATTACAAATCTCCTTTAGCAAAAGGATTTATTGGGAAAAATAAAAATGATTGTGTAACAATTGAGACGCCGTCCGGAGAAAAAAATTTCGAAATTTTAAATGTAAAATATATTTAGTATTATTTGTATATTTCAATTGCGTCTTCTATATCTTTATCAGTAATGGAGTAATTGTTTGATATCCAACGATGTTTTAAAAATGAAATCGCTTTTCCCAAATTTAGTCCCTCTTTTACGCCCCCACTTATCAAAATTGACGAGTCAAATTTAAAAACCGGAGAGTCAAACTGTCGTAAATTATTGTATTTTTTTAAATATTCCTCATATGAATAATCATTGTTAACTAAATACTGAAATTGTATATAATCTTTTAAGGTAGATTTGGGATAACTAATCAGTTTTTTCTCAAGATCATCAAAGCTTTCAATGAATGAACCAATATTATTTTGATAATTTTTTTGTATATTTGTTAATCTATGTTTTATTTTATTTGATAAATTAAAATCTTTTATAAACTTTTTGTAATGATCGCTTGTATCAATTAATAATAAAGCAAGTAATATTACATAATCAAAAGAAATATCTATTGTTTTATTTGATTTTCCAAAGTCAAGACGCTCAAAATATTTTATACCTTTATAAACATAAGAAAAAAAGTCTTTACAAAATTTATTATTAAATAAAATATATGCTTTACCACTTAATAAAATTTTAATTAATTCTTGTATTAATCTTTCTTTAGATAAGTTTAGTATTCCTTGCTCATGCTTAACAATGCTATTTAAAACATAATCATCGTGATCCTCTTTTGAATAAATTGCAAAAAACCTAAAATATCTGAGTGCTCTCAAATAATCTTCTTTTATTTTTTGTGACGGGTCTGAGATAAATCTAATTTTTCCATTTTTTAAATCGCTCATGCCATTGAATGGATCAATATAATTATTAAAATCATAATAAATTGAATTGATTGTGAAATCTCTTCTTAGTGCATCTTGTTTCCAATCAGTGGTGAATAAAATATCGGATTGTCTCCCCTTTTGATTAATATCTTTTCTTAAAGTTGTAATCTCAAATTTGTAATTGTTAATATAGGCAGTAATTAATCCATAGTTTTTATTATCATCATTAATAGGAATATTCTCTTTAGATAGTAAATCTTTAACTTGATCTGGCAAAAGCGATGTCGCAAGATCTATATCTTTTATCTCCTTGGATAAAATTTGATCTCTAACGCATCCTCCAATAAATCTACATACGACTTTATCCTGTTTTTTATTTAGAATGTCGTATAACCGAACTGCTTCTGATATTTCTTTTAAATTTTTAGTCATTACTTGGCTGGGGCTCTAGGATTCGAACCTAGGATGACGGTACCAAAAACCGTTGCCTTACCGCTTGGCTAAGCCCCAATAATAAAACTAATTAATTGTTTTGACTGATGCTGTCCAATAATTTCTATACTTTCTTTTAAAGGTTTTTCTTGCATTTAAAAGTGATTTTTTGTCACCAAAAATACCGAAACATGCCGAACCACTACCAGTTATGTTATAATATTTGCATTTATTTATTTTGCTGAACAATTTTAGGATACCTGGTATTTCAGGTGTTAACCTTGAAGAAGCTTCTAATAAATCGTTTTTAAGTAAGTTGTATTTTAATTTTTTTTTACTCAAAATTTTCTCAATTTTTGATGCAGAAGAAAAAGTCTTATTTTTTTTATATACTAATCTAGATAAACTTATTTTGTTTGGATAAATAATTAGCAGTCTTAGTCTTGGACTAAATTTGACCTGTTTAAATTTTTCACCATAATTAAATATTAGCTTTGGCCTAGTATCAATGAATAAAGAGCAATCTTTTCCAATTAATGATAGGAGTTTTAAGGTTTTTTGCCTTGAAATTTTTAAATTAAATTTTTTAATTAAATAACTTAATAAAGTTGTGGCATTTGACGATGATCCTCCTAGCCCTGCCCCAATTGGTATATTTTTGTAAATTGTAATTTTGAAATATTTATTATTTATTATTTTTTTTAGCCTTAAAAGTTTTAAAATTTTTGTAATAGAGTTGTTCTTAGATATTTTTTTAACATTTGGCCCTTTAAATATAATTTTATCTTTTTTTTGGCTGCTTTCTTGAATTTTTATCCTATCTATTAAATTAATTTGAAGAACAAATGAATGAATCAAATGAAGTTTTGTTTTTTTTTTTAATATATTTAGAAAAATATTTATTTTAGAGTAACTCTTTAAAATACTATGTTTTTTATAGACCATTTGTTATTTTGTATTCAATCTTTTTTCTAATTTTATCGTCTATAGTTTCCAATTTTAAAGCATTTTTCCAAACGTAGCGTGCTTGAAGTTTTTTATCTAAACGCCATAAAACATCACCATAATGATCGTAAATTTCTACCTCGTAAGGTGACTTTTCATAAGCAATCTTTAGTAGCCTCTCTGCCTCAACATAATCATTTGTTAAAAAATATGCCCAACCTAGTGAGTCGATTATGTATCCAAGTTTCCAATTACTGAGTTCGTTTGCTTGTTGCAGCATTTTTTTTGCACGTGGAATATTTTTTTTTCTTTCCAACCAACTATAAGCCAAATAATTGATAACTCGATATTGTTTTGAAGATATTTTTAGAGATTTTAAAAAGTTTTTTTCTGCTAAATTCCAATTGTCTAATCTTTCATAGCAAATACCTTTGTAATAATAAAAATCCCATGATAAACTCTCTTTTTTATCTAAATTCTCTGCCATTAAATAATATTTTATAGCCTTCTTATAGTCTTTTTTGTATCTATAAAAATTTGCGATATCAAAATATTTTGAAAAAAGGAATTTTGTTTTTTTGTTTAATACCTTCTCTAATTCTCCAATTTCAATTAAGTCATTGAGAACTAGCTGATAATTAACATACCATTTATATTCTGAGCCAACATTTTGAATTTGATTAAATACTTTAAAATTTATTTTATCTTTATTATTTTTAATATCTTGCTCAAAAGCCAGTAGATAATTGCTAGCAAAATTAGGGTTAAGATAATTTGAAAGTGCAAGCAATAATTGGGACACTTGAGTTTCATTCCTATCAAAATAAAAACCTGAAAATAAATATAATACCTCGGCTAAATTGTCTTCAAATTCCTTGCCCTTAAAATAATATAAAAATTTATTTTTTTGTTTTAAGTCTAGATTAACAATCAGTTGTTTTAAAAAAATACTATTATTATTGTCTTTAAATGAATTTTGTAGAATTGTTTTGCCTATAGAATATTTACCTTTTTTTATTTTTTGCATTGCTATAATTGCATGATACCTGTGTAACGATTTAATTTTGAGTATTTCAGCTTCGTAAAAACTTTTATCGGTTTGATTACCTAAGTAATTTGAAATTAAAAAATTATTAATTAAATCAATTTGAATGCTATTTGATTTATGACTAAGTTTACTTTGTATATCCGACTTTAATATTGTCCATCTCTTTAATGAGAATATTAATTCATCGTATAACGGATCAATATTATTATAAGAACTAATAATTTTTTGTGCTTCTGCGTAATTTTTACTTTTGATTAATTTTGCAAAAATAATTAAATTATATGGAAATCTAGATTTTAGTTTGGGGCTTAAATCTAATATATGTTTATAAGCCTTATTTACATCTCCATTAATAGTAATAGCTATTACATACTGTAAGTTGTATAATTCATGTTTGTTTTTTAATTCTTCAATACCTGATAAATATTTTTGCGAATTTAAAAAGTCATTTCTTTTATTTAAAATTGTTCCATATAAATAATTTGTCATATATTTTGATGACTTTAAACGCTCATTTTTATCATTGAAAATATTTGCGTTTGATATTTCAGTGGATAAAAATAAAAAAAATATAATGAGAAAATTTTTTATTTTTAATAATATGTTCATATGTATGAAAAATTAATATCTGACTATTATCATTTTACAGAGTTATATGATAGATTAATATATAGAAAAAAAATTGGAATACAAAAAAATTTTACCATTCAAGAACTCAAAATTAAGATAAATAATTTAAGTAACATTTATAATAAAAAAAAAGAACAAATGGTGTTCGCTGATGGTAATCCAAAATCTGATTTAATGATTATCGGAGAGGCGCCAGGTGCTAATGAAGAAAAATTTCAAAGACCTTTTGTAGGTGAGGCTGGAAAACTTTTAAACAAAATGCTTTCAGCGATAAATCTAAATAGGGATAGTGTTTACATTACCAACGTAATTAATTATCGACCTCCAGATAATAGAAAGCCTACATCTGATGAAATAAATTTATTTCTTCCTTATTTAAAAGAGCATATACAGTTAATTAATCCTAGATTAATACTATTATTGGGCTCGACTGCTTTAGAGGCTTTTTTTAATAAAGAATACTCTATAACCAAAATTAGGGGTACTTGGCTTAAGATTAAAATTAAGAACCAAGTATTTAATTGCTTACCGTCTTTTCACCCAGCTTTTTTATTAAGACAACCTGAGCAAAAAAAACAGTCGTGGACTGATCTACAAATTATTAGAGATAGCTTGAAAAAAATTTAAAAGGCATGAAGCTAATGAAAAAAATTAAATATTACGAAAACAGTATCGGTATAGATGAAGTTGGTCGAGGTTGCTTAGCCGGTCCAGTAGTTGCTGCAGCTGTCGTATTACCAAGAAACTTTGAAAAATTTATTTTGAAAGATTCAAAAAAATTAAGTTTTAATCAAAGACAAGAAGCATTTAAAAAAATTCGAAAAGATTCCGTCTATGCTTTAGGAGTAGTTAGCGAGTTTCAAATAGACAAAATTAATATTTTAAATGCAACATTTCAGGCAATGAATAAAGCTTTGAAACAGATAGAAAATTTTAAAAAATTTAAAGTTTTTGTAGATGGACCTTACTCATTTGATAAGAGTAATAAAAACATAGTACCAATAGTAGGTGGCGATGCAAAAATGCCATCAATTATGGCTGCTTCCATAGTCGCAAAATGCTTTAGAGACAATTATATGATGAAAATATCTAAAAATTATCCAAGTTATAAATGGGAAAAAAACTTTGGCTATGGTACGAAAGAACATTTAAAAAAGATTACCAAACATGGCGTCTGTAAGCATCATAGAAAATCATTCTCACCAATACACAATATATTGAGTAATAATAAAATATAAATCTAAATTAATATAATCCCATTTGACTTTAAGAGCACAATGGAGTCTATTCTAGCCTCGGTTGAATTTAAAAATTATGAATGATCATACCATTATTTGCGGTGACAGCCTAAAAATTTTAACGAAGATTAAATCTTCATCAGTAGATTTAATTTTTGCGGATCCACCTTATAACCTCCAACTCAAAAAAAAATTAAATCGTCCAGATAATTCAAATGTCAATGCTGTAAACGACAACTGGGATAAGTTTAAAAATTTTGAAGACTACGATAAATTCTGCAAAACATGGTTAATAGAGTGCAAGAGGGTATTAAAAAAGGACGGAGCTATTTGGGTAATTGGAACGTACCATAATATTTTTAGAGTTGGAAAAATAATGCAAGATCTTGGATTTTGGGTTTTAAACGATATTATTTGGAATAAAAAAAATCCTATGCCAAATTTTAAAGGAACTAGATTTACAAATGCACACGAAACACTTATCTGGGCAGCAAAAAATGAAAAATCAAGATATATATTCAATTATTTGTCTTTAAAAACTTTCAATGATGACAAGCAATTAAGATCGGATTGGGAAATAGCTATATGCAATGGTCGTGAGAGATTAATGATAAATAATAAAAAGGCTCATTCAACCCAAAAACCAGAGGCATTGCTCAACAGAATTATTTTAGCTTCATCAAACCAGAAAGATTTAATATTAGACCCATTCATGGGCTCAGGAACAACAGGCGCAATTGCGAAAAAACTCAATAGAAAATTTATTGGAATTGAAAAAGAGAAAAAATATTATCAAATTGCGAAAAAAAGAATTTTTTCAACAGAACAGTTAAGTGAAAACTATTTAGAAACAATTCCAAATAAACGAAAGGAAAAAAGAGTTCCCTTTGGATATTTGGTTGAGAGTGGGCTGGTTGAACCAGGTTTAAGTCTTTTCGATATTAGAAAAAAACATTTAGCAAAAGTTATGGCTGATGGTAGTATAAAATGTAAACAACTAAAAGGCTCGATACATAAAGTTGGTGCAGAAATCGAGGGTTTGCCAAGTTGTAATGGCTGGTCTTACTGGCACTTTAATGTTGAAGGTAAACTATTGCCGATAGATGTTTTAAGAAAAAAAGTAAGACAAAGTATTTTATAATTTAAAATTAAAAATATCCTTATTTAGCAAAGTAGAAAATATTTTTGAATTTGAAAATATTTTTAAAAAACTATTTCTGAAAAATTTTAGTAAAGAATTTCTTAGGTGATAAATAAATATAGTTTTCTCCGATTTGCTTATTATTCTTTTAATTCGTCCTAATCTTTGATTTGCTAAGTTCTTTTGATTTAGATTATTTTTCTCCAATAATTTGAATAAAACATAAGCATCCTCTATGGCCTGAGAGGCACCTTGAGCTCTAGATGGTATAAAACCATGAGAAGAATCACCTAGACAAAAAATATTCTTATAACCAAAAAAAATATTTTTAGTTTTATATATCGGCCATACGCTAATACTTTTTGTTTTACCTATAAAATTAAATTTTTCTGAAAATTTTTCTTTAAACATTTCATGCAAATATTGATTGTTCTCATCATAATTTTGCGTGCTTATTGGAAGGTTTCGAAGATTTTTTGTAATCCACACATAGTTATATTGTGAAATTTCAAAATTGTTGATTTTATAATTAACCAAGTGTTCGTTTTCTCCTAACCATAAATTTATATTGCTCGAATTATCATTTGTTAAATCATAAGTACCTCTTAGTGCATATAAACCTGAAAAACTAATTGATTGGTCTGCTATATTTTTTTTTAATTTAGAAAAAATGCCATCACATAAAAAAATATAATCAAAAAAAAATTTGTTATTTTTAACAATTATTTCATTATTGTGTGAGTCGATATCTTTAATTTCTTCATAAACTATATTTTCGGATAATTTAAAGTACTGGAAAATATTTTTTAAAAATAAAGATCTATTGATAGATATATATTTCTGTTTTTGATTGAATTTGAGTAAAATTTCAGACAATAATTCACCTGAATACAAATCATGTACTTTGAGTTTTTCTATACTCAAAAATTCTTCTTTTTTAAATATTTCCGAAAAGTTTATTAAATCTAATATTTGGGTAGAATTGGGTGTTAATTGCAACCCATTAATATTATTAAATAATTGATTCCTTTTTTCAAAAATAGAAATATTAACATTAAGATATTTTTTTAATAATGATCCTAAAATAATGCCCGAAACACCCGCTCCCACTATTGCAATATTCAATTTCATTTAATTTCTTCCATTATCTTTTTCATAAAACTACTCTGAAATTTTTTTTCTAATTGGTTTTTATTAATATACATATAATCTTTTATCGGCATTTTATTTGTAGTACTAGCTGAATATAAAAAAAGGTTACAATTTTGATTTGAGATTGGTATCTTTATTTTTTTTATATATTTTAAATTATTAAATTTTAATTTTTTTATTGAATTTTTAATGGAGTATTTTTTAACAAATATCGGAAAATTAATAAATTCTTTTAAAGGTCCTAATTCATTCTTATAAGTCATTAAATATTTATTGTTTTTCTTAGAAACGATTACAAAGTAGTTTTTGTTCTTAATTTTTTTAAATCTCTTTTTTAAGTTTAATTTGCCCTTTTTATAAGTCAGGCATTCGTTTGATATTGGGCATTTTCTACATAATGGATTATTAGGTTTGCATATCAAAGCTCCAAGCTCCATAAGACCTTGCATCAATTCAGAATTATTTTTATTTATTATTAGAGACTCTGCTTTTATTTTTAATTTATTTAAAAAGTTCTTGCTACTATTTAAAAGGAAAATTCTGCTAACTAATCTTTTAATATTTCCATCAATTCCCAAAAAAGACTTATCAAATGCAATCGCTAAAATAGCTTTTGCAGTATAATCTCCAACACCAGGTAACACGATTAATTTGTTATAATTTGATGGGATTTTTCCTTTATACTTTTGACAAATAATTTTTGAGGTGGCATGTAAATTTTTCGCTCTTCTATAAAAACCCAATCCCTGCCATGATTTTAATATTCTAGTATTACTTGTTTTGGATAAAGACTGGATATTTTTATATTTTTTATAAAATGCATTAAAAAACGGAATAACCGTATTTACTTGCGTTTGTTGTAACATAAACTCACTTACTAAAACTTTATATTGTTTATCGTTCAAATTTTTGTAATTTCTCCATGGTAAGTTACGCTGATATTTACAGTACCAACTAATAATTTTTTTTGATATTGATTTAGACATAATGAATTACTTTAAAAATAATAAATCATTTCGTATTTTAAAACCAATTAAATCGCTATTACCAGAAAATATAAAAAAAATAATTAAAAACGATAAGAGATTTAATAATAATTTAAATAGCCTTAAAAAAGATTGGAGAAATATTGTTGAAAATGAAGTTATAAAAAATTGCGAACCGGTAAAAATTAATAAAAATCATAACGGTTACTGTTTACATCTTCAAGTTGAAAAAGGCATGATTTTAGAAGTTGATTATTTAAGAGATGAATTGATTAATAAAATTAATTCATTTTATGGCTTCAACTATATACAGCAAATTATGATAAATACAGTAGAATCAAATAAAAGAGATATAATTACGAAATCGAATTTAACAAATAAAAATAATTTGGATAAAATAAAGAAAATAAAAAATGAAAAATTAAGGAGTATCCTAGAAAATTTTGACAAAAAAAAATGAAATGATGAGGATAATTTACAATACACTATTAATTTTTTTTCTTAGTTTGAGTGCACAAGCTCAAGATTTTTCTAATTTATCTTTTGGAAATAGTTCAGCTAAGGTAAAGTTAAAAATATATTCATCTCTAACATGCCCTTATTGCGCTGAGTTTCATATGAAAACATTACCAAAATTGTTGGATAGTTACGTTACAAAAAACATGATGTACATTGAAATTATGGATTTTCCATTAGATTATGCAGCGTTAAATGCAGCAAAAATACAAAAATGTCTTAGCATTGAGCGTCAAGAAGAGTATCTAAATAATATATACAGCAATCAATCTAAATGGTCCAATGCTAAAACTCTTGAACAAATAAATGAAAATTTAAAAAATATTTTTTTAGAATACAATCCAAATAACTCAAAATTTGAGGAATGTCTCAAAAATAAAGAAATAGAGAACCGCGTTCTTCAAGATAGAATAGATGCACAAAAAAAATATAAGATAGATTCCACTCCATCAGTTGTAATTAATGAAAAAAAATATAGTGGATCGCTTAAATTTGATGATCTAAGGGTTGCTATTAACAAATTATTATAATGAAATTTAAACAGATCGATATAAATTGTTTTAAATCATTTCCAGAATTTACATCTTTTCCAATTGATAACGGGTTAACAGGTATAGTTGGTCCTAATGGGTGTGGCAAATCAAATGTGGTCGAAGCTTTAAAATGGGCAATGGGAGAAACTTCAGCTAAAAGTTTAAGAGGAACAGGCATGGAAGATGTTATATTCAATGGCACTTCTGATAGACCGTCAAAAAATTTTTGTGAAGTTACACTGAAACTTGAGAATGATAATAAAAACAAATTGTCCAAACATCCAGAGGAAATTGAGGTAAAAAGAAAACTTGAAAAAGATAAAGGATCTAAATACTTTTTAAATGGCAGAGAGGTAAGGGCAAAAGATATTCATATATTGTTTGCAGATTTATCTACCGGACCACATTCTCCATCTATAGTCAGTCAAGGCAGAATAGGCAATCTCATTACAGCTAAACCTACAGATCGAAGAGCAATTTTAGAAGAGGCGGCTGGTATAGGGGGGCTGCATGCTAGGAGACATGAGGCCGAGCTCAGGCTTTCAGCGGCAGAAAATAATCTTAATAAAGCTGATGACATAATGAAACAAACTGAGAATCAATTAAAAAATTTGCAAAAACAAGCGGCTGAAGCATCAAAATATAAACTTATTTCTGAAGATATAAAAAGGAAAGATGCTGGTTTAATTTATCTTAGTTTTTTAAAAATAGATAAAGAAATTCAACAAAATAAAGATGCATTGAATGAAATTGAAGATGAAATTAGTGCAATAAATATTGATAAAAATTATAATTTAGAAAACCTTAAAAAACTTGAAAATGAAATAAAACCAACAAGAGATAAATCTGAAGTGCAGAACACAAAGTTGCAAAAAATATTATTAGACGCAGATAAAATTAATGAAGAGGAAAAAAGAGTAAAAGAAACAATAGATAATATTAAAGTTGAAAATAAAAATGTTGCTAGTGATATTACAAGAGAAAATGAAATTATTCTGAAATCCGGTAATAACGAAGATAGATTAAAATCTGAAAGAGAAGAGCTATTAGATATTGAAAAAAATTATTATGAAATAGAAAAACAATCAACCGATGATTATAAAAAAGCATTAAATAAATTAAGTCAATTACAGGTAAAAATAAAAGATTTCTTTGAAACTGTCATTTTGTATTTAAAAAATAAAGATGATGTTAATACGGATAATATTAGAAACGAATTTAATACACATCTCTCTGAAATTGCTGACCAACAAGAAATTTACGCAACAAGATTTGGAAAATATGATCTAGTGAAGCAGGAGTCTATTAAAAGGAGAGAAAGATTATTAAATATTGAAAAGGAAGTAAAAAACTGGAGAGATTTGAAAGAAAACTCAAACATCAAACTAATAGATTTAAAAAATAAAATGAAATTAAATGAAGAAAAATTAGAACTTGAGGAGATTAAACCTAAAGAAATAGCCGAAAAAAAAGGTTCATATTCTCAAAAAATTAAAAATATAAAAGAGATCTTAGATCAATACAAAATTGAACTAACAAACAAGGAAACTGCAATAGTAAATATAAATGAGGGTCTAAATAACATTAATAATTTAATATTAGAGAAGACAGAAAAAAGAGTACGCTCCCAAACAATAATAGAGGGTTTAAAGAACAGAATAAGAGAAACAGAGCAAAAATGTTTAATAGATTTTAAAATAGAAATTCAGCACATTCCAGAATTTTCAAAGATAGATGGCTTAAGCGACAAAGATTATGACGAATTACAAAATGAAATCATAGATCTAAGAAAAAAAAGAGATCAGATGGGTGCTGTAAATTTAAGGGCAGATAATGAGACAAAAGATTTAAAAGACAAAATTGATAAGATGATGAAGGACCGAACAGATTTAGTTCACGGTATTCAAAAACTAAAAGGTAGTATTAACGATTTAAATCAAAAAGGTCGTGAACGACTGCTCGAGGCTTTTGAGAAAGTAGGTAGAAAATTTAATGATGTTTATACAAAACTTTTTGCTGGTGGGTCAGCAAGATTAGAGATGGTTGAGTCAGATGATCCATTGGAAGCGGGATTAGAATTATTGGTAAGTCCTCCTGGGAAAAAATTGCAATCTATTACTCTTCTATCAGGCGGGGAACAAGCACTAACCGCTTTAGCATTAATTTTTGCAGTGTTTTTAATAAACCCTGCACCCATTTGTGTTTTAGATGAAGTAGATGCTCCATTAGACGACGCTAACGTTACGAGGTTTTGTGGTTTACTAGATGAGCTAACGACTTTAACTGATACAAAATTTATAATAATTACCCATCATGCTCTTACAATGTCACGTATGAATAGGTTATTTGGTGTGACTATGTCTGAAAGAGGTGTGAGTCAACTTGTATCTGTTAATTTAGATAAAGCAGAGGAATTAGTTGCATAAAAATAATCAGTCGTATGAATATTGAAGATTTAAAAAAAAAAATTAAAAAAGCAACTAGTAATAAAAAAACTGATTTCCAAAATCGTGGTAATGCTTTTGGAATAGCCATGAGATTAGGCACCGAATTTGTAGCTGCAGTATTTGTCGCAAGCTTTATAGGTTTTTACCTTGATAAATGGTTAGAAACTACACCATTTTTAATGATTATTTTCTTTTTCATTGGAGCTGGAACTGGCATTTTAAATGTTGTGAGATCATCTAAAATGATTAATAAAGACTAATTTTATGGCAACTAATCCGATGGAACAATTTGAGGTAAAAACCATAGGCCCAAAGATTGTGCTGGGCAACTTAGACATATCATTCACAAATTCAGCTTTATTCATGGTTATAGTAGTGGCATTAATTACAATATTTTTTACAGTGTCTACACAAAAAAAGTCCCTAATACCTGGCAAATTACAATTGTTAGCAGAGATGATATATGAATTTGTTGCGAAAATGATTAGTGATACCGCTGGTCAAGACGCACGCCCATATTTCCCTTTTATTTTAACACTGTTCTTATTTGTATTATTTTCTAACATGATTGGAATGATTCCTTATACATTTACAGTTACAAGCCACATTATTGTAACATTTGCGCTTGCTATTGTAATTTTTTTCGGTGTTACAGTAATAGGTTTTTTGAAACATGGTATTAAATATTTAGAATTATTCGTACCTAGCGGGGTACCAAAATTGTTATTACCATTGATAATTGTTATAGAAGTTATTTCTTATCTGAGTAGGCCAGTTAGTCTTTCAGTGAGATTATTTGCTAACATGATGGCAGGTCATACCATGTTAAAAGTATTTGGAGGTTTTGTGGTTAGCCTCGGTCTTGTTGGCGGTTGGCTTCCATTAGGATTTTCTGTAGCATTAACTGGTCTTGAAATACTTGTTGCATTTCTTCAAGCTTATGTTTTTGCTATATTAACATGCATTTATTTAAATGATGCATTACATTTACACCATTAACAAAGGAGGAAAAAATGGAACTTGAAGCAGCAAAAATGATAGGAGCTGGATTAGCCGCTATAGCACTAGCAGGTGCCGGAGTAGGAATAGGTACTATATTCGGCAATTATTTGGCAGCGGCAATTAGAAATCCATCAGCAGCTCAAAAACAATTTCCAAATTTATTACTAGGCTTTGCTTTAGCTGAAGCAACTGGTTTATTTGGACTTGTTATCGCACTGATTATTTTATTTGCATTTTAGAAAGATGAAATATTTAGTCATGTTCTTAATGTCCGCCTCTGCTGCCAATGCGGCAGAGAAAGCGGGTATGCCACAGCTTGATGCTACTGGTTGGGGACCTCAAATTTTCTGGTTGTTCTTAACTTTCACAATTTTATATATTGTGGTGTGGAAGATAGTTGTTCCAAGATTATCGGATAGTATTGAACAAAGAAACGATTATATTTCTGATAATCTTGAAGATGCTAAAAAAATAGCAAATGATGCTGAAAATTTAAATAAATCATACGAAACTACATTAGCAAATACAAGAAATGAAGCCGCAAAGATTATAATTAATAATAAAAAAAACCTTAATGAAAAACTTTTGAAGGAAAAAAATCAATTGGAAGCGAAATTACAAAAAAAAACAGAAGATATAGAAAAAGAAATTTTTAAAATGAAAAATAATTCAATAAACGACATCAAAAATATCGCTAGTATTTTGTCAGGAAATATCATTTACGATGTTACAGGCGAAAAAATATCAGATGATAAAATTAAAAAAATTATAGATAAATTAATAACTAATCAAAATCTAGGATTAAAATAAATGTTTGATGCAACTTTCTGGGTAGCTATATCTTTTTTAATATTCATAGCATTATTAATTTATAAAAAAGTTCCAGGCTTAATTAATAAAGTACTGGATGATAAGATATCCGAAATTAAAAAAAAGGTTGAAGAGTCCGAGAAATTGAAAAATGATAGTGAAAAATTGTTATCAACTTATCAAGCTAAACTAAATGACTCAAAAAAAGAGTGCGATTTAATACTTCAAAATGCTAAAAGAAATTCAGATAAAGATTCTAAAGAATTAACAGAAAAATTTAAAAACAACCTAATAAGTCGTGAGAGAAGTGTTGAAGAAAAAATTACAAATCTAAAGAATGAAGCCTTAAAGGAAATTGAATTTAAGGCCGCAATGTTATCTACGGATGCAGTTAGGGAAATAATGAAAAATGAAATAGATGAAGAAAAGAGAGCAGATATAAATTTTACATCTGTTAAACAATCTATAAATAAAATAAATTCATAAGTATTTATTAAAATCTATTAATGACTAAAAAAATTATTGTTATTGGCTCAGGTTTTGGAGGAATTGCAGCTGCCTTGCGTGCAAAAAGCAAAGGGTATGATGTTACCTTAGTAGAAAAGCATGCCGATTTAGGTGGTAGAGCAAGAGTTTTTAAAAGAAATAAATTTATTTATGATGGTGGTCCTACTGTAATAACTGCTCCATATTTAATATATGAATTATTTGATCTTTTTGACAAAGACTACAAAAAATATATTGAGATAAAACCATTGCCGATTTGGTATAGATTTGTTTTCGAAGATAATACCTATTTTGATTATTCAGATAATGAAGAAAGAATGCAGAAACAGATCGAGCAAATAAACAAGGAAGATTATGTTGGGTACAAGAAATTATTAAAATTTACTGAAAAAATTTTTGAAAAAGGTTTTACTGAATTATCTCAAGTTCCTTTTAACAACCCCCTATTTATGCTTAAGCAATTGCCATCTTTGCTTAAATTGAAAAGTTATAAATCATTATTTTCTTTAGTATCATCATTCATAAAGGATGAAAAATTAAGAAGAGTATTCAGTATGCATCCCCTTCTTGTAGGTGGTAACCCTTTTACGACAACCTCGATTTACGGTCTAATTTTATATTTAGAAAAAAAATGGGGTATTCATTATTCCATGGGCGGTACGGGTAAAATTATTGAGGCTTTAGAAAAATTGATGAATGAAGTTAACATTAAAATTATTAAAAATAATGAAGTTATAAAAATATTAAATGAAGGTAAAAATATAAAAGGAGTAAAACTAAAAAATAATCAAGTGATCAAAACACAAAATATAATATGCAACGCTGACCCACCATTTGTTTACGAAAAATTATTTGAAAAAAAAGAAACAAATATATTTTTTAATTTAAAAAGAAATAGAATGGATTACTCTATGGGATTATTTGTGATGTATTTTGGCACTAAAAAAAAAATATGAAAGTATTCAACATCATACAATCAAATTTGGTAAAAAGTATAAAGAACACTTAGAAGATATATTTGAGAATAAAAAATTAAACCAAGATATAAGCTACTATTTACATAGACCATCGGCAACAGATAGTTCAATGTGCCCAGATAATCACGATTGTTTTTATGTATTGGTACCTGTACCAAATAACTCCTCGTCTATAAATTGGTCAACTGAAGGAGAAAAAATGAGAGACTTAATAGTCAACAAAATGGAAAAGGATTTGATGCCAGAGTTAAGAAAAAATATAGTTGAAGATTTTTACTTGACCCCAGATTATTTTGAAAAAGAATTGAATACTAAATACGGATCGGGTTTCTCGATTCAGCCAAAATTTTCACAATCTGCTTATTTTAGATATCACAATCAATCTGAAATTTATAAAAACTTGTATTTCGTTGGGGCAGGTACCCATCCTGGCGCTGGTGTACCCGGTGTACTTTCGTCGGCAAAAGTTCTAGATAAAATTTTGTAATGCAAACCCAAAATTATCTTTCAGTATACGCTAAGTCTTTTAGTTGGGCTGGTTTTTTTTTGCCAAAAAATATACTAATCAAATGTTCAGTATTATATGACTTTTGTAGAACCTTAGATAATATTGCCGATCAAAATAATTCTTTGGAGAAAAAAAAAGAAGAATTTATAAAATTTAAAGAAGAATTTTCATCTAAAAGTAAAAATAATATTATAATTTCAAATATGATTGATCTTATAAGAAGTGAAAATATAAATAGTAGTATCGTTTATGACTTATTTGATGGCATAGAGTCAGATATTAAAGCTAATGTTAAAATTAAATCCTATAAAGAATTATTATTATATTGTTACAGAGTTGCTGGGACAGTTGGATTGATGATGGCAAAAATTATGAAAGTAAAAAATCGAGACTCATTAAAATCCGCTATTAACCTTGGAATAGCTATGCAATTGACCAACATTTCTAGGGATGTAATTGAAGACAAAAATAACGATAGAGAATACATTGAAGCAAATTTACTAATTTTGAAGAATACAATTCACAAAGCAGATAATTTTTACGAAAGCTCATTTTACGCTATTAGAGATATTCCATTAATTTGTAGATTTTCAATTATAGTTGCAAGAAGAGTTTATAGAGAAATTGGAAGAAAGATTTTAAAAATAAGTGATTTTGAAAATTATAAATGTTCAGGGAAAGTTTACTTAAATAATTTCGAAAAACTTATACAAACATTTTTTAGTTTAGGTGATATATTTAAATTAATGTTTACAACTAAAAATACAAATTTAACGATTATTGATCATTCTTTAATAAACGAAGATATAAATTTAAATGAAAGATTTTGATTACATCATTATTGGAGGTGGGTGTTCAGGTCTATCGCTAGCTTTTGAATTAAATAAGAACAATCAATTAATTGACAAAACTCTAGCAATTATTGAAAAGCGATCTTCATACTACAGAGATCGAACTTGGTCGTTTTGGAGAGTGAAACAACATAATTTTGAAGATTGTGTTATTAAAAATTGGAGGAATTTTACTGTAAATAATTCAAATGAAACACACAATTTTACTGATACGAAATTTCCGTACCAAAGTATTAATAGCGAGTTATTTTATAAAAAAATCATTAAGACATTGAAAAAAAACAATAATATTAAATTTTATAAAAATATAGATGAAATTAATATTAATGGAGCAATAATATTTAATAGTGTCTTTGATCATAATACACAAAAACAAAATAAATTATGGCAGCATTTTCATGGTGTTGAAATAGAAGTTGAAAATAATACTTTTGATGAGACAACATTTAATTTAATGGACTTCGATTGCGATCAGAAAAATAGTGTTCATTTTTTTTATACATTACCTTTTACAGCCAAAAAAGCACTTATTGAAACAACATGGCTATCTGAAATGAAGGATGAATCGGAAAAAAAATATAAAGAACAAATTAGTGATTATATTACTAAAAAATATAAGATTAATAATTTTACAATAAATTATTCTGAGGAAGGAGCTATTCCACTTTTTTTTCCTCCAATTAATAAAATATCTAATATAATTAACATTGGGTCTGCAGGTGGAATGACCAGATTGAGTACAGGATATACTTTTTTAAATATTCAAGAACAGAGCAAATATATTAGTAAAAATTTAAGCAATATTAAAAAAGCTAAAAAATACCAAATTCCAATTAAGTATAAAATTCTAGATAAAATTTTTTTGAGAGTTTTAAAAAAATATCCATATAAAATGAATAATATTTTTCTTAAAATTTTTAAAGCACCTATTACCATGGTCATAAAATTTCTATCTAATACTAGTAATATTATGGAAGATTTAACTGTAATAATTAAGATGCCAAAAATAATATTTATAAAAGAGATATTTAAATAGAATGAATTTAAAAAAAATTAATAATACATATTCAATATTTTTATTTTTATTTTCTATTTTTTTCTCGTTAATAATAGAAATGTTGAGTATTAGTCCGAGTTATATATTTTGTTTTTTCCTTATTTCAATAATTGGTATTTCACATGGTGCATTAGATAATTTTAAAGGAAAAAAACTATTTAATTACTACGGTATAAAAAACTATAATTTGTTCTACATAATTTATATTTTAATTTCTTTTATCGTAATATTTTGCTGGGTATTATTTCCCTTTGTATCCCTATGTTTATTTTTATTAGTTGCAGCACACCATTTTGGTAGAGAAGACTCTAGTCATGAACAGGTAAAAAATTCAAAGTTTATCGATTTTTATTTTCTTTTAAAAGGTTCTGCAATAATTTTAGCACCGCTATATTTTCAAGAAAATGAGGTTTTACAAATTTTCAATATATTGGGTGTTGTTATTAGAGATTTTAATAACAGCTTAATTTTGGGACTTTTGATGTTGAGTGGACTATCTTGCGTGCTAATTACAAAAAAATTTTATATGTCAATTTTAGATTATTTGACAATCTGTATTATTAATTATTTTTTAGATCCATTTATAGCATTTACAATTTATTTTTGTTTTCTTCACTCTGTGAGGCATTCGTTATCTTTAATAAAAGAATTAGACAAAGTGCAATTTAAAAAAGGTTTTGAGCTATTCTTAAAAAAGGCTTTACCATTAACATTTATTACAGCTTTAATTTTTATAACCAGCGTTTATTTGCTCAATAATATTTACACTTTAGATCAATCTATTTTAAAAGTAATATTTATAGGATTGGCGTCATTAACTTTTCCGCATATATTGCTTGAGTACCTAATTGAGAAAAATGAAAAAAGATCTTAAAATTTTTTTAGCATCACCAAGAGGATTTTGCGCAGGTGTTGACCGAGCTGTAGAGATTGTGAATAAATCATTGTTCAAGTTTGGTTCGCCTGTATATGTGAGACATGAAATCGTTCATAATAAACATGTTGTGGAAGAATTAAGAAAAAAAGGAGCAATATTTGTTAACGAATTATCTGAGATAAATGATAAAAGTCGACCAGTAATTTTTTCTGCTCACGGTGTTTCAAAAAAAGTTATAGAAGAAGCAAAAATTGAAAAGCTATTTTTTGTAGATGCAACTTGTCCATTGGTATCAAAAGTTCATAGAGAGGCTGAAATGTTGTATAAAAAGGAATATAAGATCTTGCTAATCGGACATAAAGGTCATCCTGAAGTAATTGGAACTATGGGTCAATTACCAGAAGGAAGTGTTGATCTTATAGAAAAAAAAGAAGATATTTTAAATTTGAGGATTAACAATGAAGATAAGGTTGCTTACATTACTCAAACAACTCTTTCAATAGATGATACTTCTGAAATAGTAAATGCATTAAAAATAAAATTCCCAAAAATTAAAGAACCAATTAAAAGTGATATATGCTATGCAACAACTAATAGGCAAAATGCAGTTAAGCAAATAGCAAACAAATGTGACTTGTTTATTGTTATAGGTAGTAGAAGTTCTTCTAATTCGAAAAGACTTGTAGAAGTTGCCAAGAAAAGTGGTTGCAAAGAGAGCTTATTATTACACAGTGAAGAGATATTGCCCAGAGAGAAAATTATGAAGGCTGAAAATCTTGGTATTTCTTCGGGTGCATCAGCTCCAGAAATTTTAGTAGAAAAAATGATAGAAGAAATAAAAAATTTAAGGTCTGTTGAGATTGAAGAATTTAAGACAGTGGATGAGAATGTGTCTTTTAAATTACCATCTGAATTAAGATAATGGCTGTTTATACCTATTTAAATAAAAAAGATATTCAAGAGATCACAAGAGTATTTAATTTAGGAAAATTAATAAAATATCATGGCATTAAAGAAGGTATTGAGAATACTAATTATTTCATCCAAACAAATAAAAAAAAAGTCATTCTAACTATTTTTGAAAAAAGGGTTAAGGTGAGTGACGTGCCCTATTTTGTAAAATATATGCTAGCGTTAAATAAAGAAAGAATTAAATGCCCTCTACCACTTAAAAATAAAAAAAACAATTTTATATTTAAAGTTAAAGGTAAATCATCAATAATTGTTAGTTTTCTAAATGGCAAAGCAAAAAATAATATAAATTTTAAAGATTGCAAAATAATAGGAAATGAACTCGCTAAACTACATAAGGTATCAAAAAAAATAAAATATAAAAGGAAAAATTCTCTTGGGTATAAAGAATGGTTAAAAATTTACAAAAAAACAAAAAATCCAAATAAAAATGAAATATATAATTATTTTGATACGTACAAAAAAAATATTCCAAAGAATTTGCCTATGGGATTAATACACGGTGATATTTTTCCTGATAATATTTTTTATTATAAAAATAAATTTAATGGATTTATAGATTTTTATTTTTCCTTCTACGGATCATATGTATATGAAATTGCGATTGCAGTTAATTCAATGTGTTTTACTAAGGGATATTTCGATGAAAAAAATATAATTTTTTTATTAAAGGTTATAAGTCTATAAGAAATCTATCGAAACTAGAATTAAATTCTTTGCCAATTATGTGTTTAGGTGCTTCAATTAGATTTTATGTTACTAGGTTATACGATTTAAAGTTCACGCCTAAAAATGCTAAAGTTAAAAGAAAGGATCCAAATGAATATCTTTATAAAATGAGATATTTTTATACAAAACTTTAAAATTAATTTATGAAGAAACTAACAATTTATACTGATGGCGCTTGTTCCGGAAATCCTGGTAAAGGAGGCTGGGCCGCTATCTTAATAGTTGGGGATAATAAAAAAAATTTGAGTGGAGCAGAATATAAGACTACAAATAACAGAATGGAACTTACTGCTGTAATTCAAAGCTTACAATCTCTAGATGATTATAATGATTTTGAAATCGAGATAAATACTGACTCTAAATATGTTAAAGATGGAATAGAGATTTGGATAAACAAATGGAAAGAAAATGGTTGGAAAACTGCAAATAAAAAAGAGGTAAAAAATCAGGATTTGTGGAAAAATTTAGATAATATAATTCAAGGAAAAAAAATAAAATGGAATTGGGTCAAAGGTCACTCAAATAATGAACTTAATAATGAAGTAGATAAACTGGCAAGAGAATCTATGCTTTAAACTAAGGCTAAATTCTAATCTTGCTTAAAATATAATTTTTTATTGAATTAATGTCATTTTCGATGACCTCAAATTTTTCTTCGCTGTCATTAATATTTAAAAAGTTTGGGAAATCTATTTCCTTATTAAGTGATTTTTTTATTGCTATAGGAAACTTACAATGATGGGCAGTTTCAAGAACAAATATTTGTTTATTCTTGTAGTCTTGATAGTTTGAAATTTTAAGAGCAGTTGCGGTATGAGGGTCTACAATTATTTGATTATAATCATAGAAATCTCTTATAATTTTACATGTTTCGCTGTCATCACAACAAGTTGCATCAAAATCTTCTTTAATTTTGTTAAGAATATTTTTTTCTATATTAAATAATCCTTTAACTTTTAAATCATTCATTATTGTTTTTATTTTATTTTCATCTTTTTTAAAATAATCATACAGAACTCTCTCAAAGTTACTTGATACTTGTATATCCATGCTAGGTGATAGAGACTCATTTACTTTTTCAGGTTTATATTCCCCACTATTAATACACCTTTCAAGAATATTATTTTTATTTGTTGCTATAACCAACTTTTTGATGGGTAGGCCCATTTTTTTCGCAACATAGCCAGCATAAATATCTCCAAAGTTTCCAGTCGGAACAGAAAAAATTAAATCATTGTTGGACTTAGCAAAGTGTGCATATACGAAGAAATAATAAGTAGTTTGAGCAACTATTCTTGCCCAATTTATTGAATTTACGCCTGACATGTTTATTTTTTTTGAAAATATACTATCAACAAACATCTCTTTAACTAAATTTTGACAATCATCAAAGTTTCCATTTATTGCTATATTAAATACATTCTTTGAGGCTGTAGTTGTCATTAATTTACGTTGAACATCTGATATTTTATTATTGGGATGTAAAACAAAAATATTTATTTTTTCATTATCTTTAAAAGCATTTATAGCAGCGGCACCTGTGTCGCCGGATGTAGCTGTGATAATATTAATTTTCTTTTTGTTTTTAATTAAAAGATTATTATACATCTGTCCTAAAACTTGCATTGCAATATCTTTAAATGCTAGAGTTGGGCCATAAAATAGTTGTACTAAATTAATATTTTTATACTTTTTAACATCTACAATTTTTTGACATCTAAAATTTTTGTATGCATTATTTATTATTTGGTTTAATTCGTCTTTTTTAAAAGTTTCACCTGTATACTTCGAAAATATAAATTCAGAAATTTCTTGAAAAGATAATTTTGAAAATTTTAAAATTTCATCTTTACTTAATTTATAAAAATTTTCCGGTATAAATAAACCCCCGTCATCAGCAAGACCTTTGAAAAAAATTTCTTCAAATGAATATTTTGTATTAGAATTTCTAGTGCTGACGTACTTCATGTTTTTTTCTATAAATTATAAAGGCTACTAAAATAATAAAACATAAGGAATACCAGGTTAAAGCATACTGTAAATGATTATTTCTTATTTTAATATTGTTATTTTTATATAAGTTTAATGATTTAAAAACATTACCTGTCTCATGTAAGTAAAAATCACTAAATTGTTTATTGTATTTTTTTGATAATACTTTTGAATTTATAAAATAATAAAATTCTTTTTCATGGTTTTCTGGTGTAAAAAAGTTCTTTTTTTGAAAATTAAATACAACTCCTTCAAAATCATACTTATTATTTTGAAAACCTTTTATTTCCTTTATAATTTTTGGTGACCAGCCAGCTTTTATCATTATATTTTCATCTTTAATTAATAATGGATAATATATATCAAATCCGTATGACCCATTTGCGCCCAATTTATAAACGCTTATTGGCTCTCCAATAATGGTTCCATTAAACTTAATTTTATCAAATTCTTTTATATTTGCTGAAATCTGAGTTGGCGAAGAATTAAAAGAATTTGAAATATCGGCTATCAAATTCGTTTTCCAAGATAATCTTTTTAATTGCCACGATCCAAGAGAAAATAATAGTAGTATTATAAATATTACAAATAGATTGAATAAATTTTTTTTAAGCAATTATTAACTGCCCCAAATATAAATAGTAGCAAATAAAAAAAGCCAAACCACGTCTACAAAATGCCAATACCATGCCGCAGCTTCAAAACCAAAATGATGATCAGGGGTATAATGATTTGCCCTTGCCCTAAACCAACAAACAAATAAAAATATAGTACCGACCAAAACATGAAACCCATGAAATCCTGTAGCCATATAAAATGTGGAGCCGTAAATTCCAGAAGTGATTTTGAATGAAGCTGCCATATACTCGTATGCTTGAAACATTGTAAAAATCGCTCCTAAAATAACAGTCAAAATAAGTCCTTGCTTTAGTCCTTGTCTGTCATTTTCAAGTAAAGCATGATGTGCCCAGGTCACTGTTGTTCCTGATAACAGCAAAATTAAAGTATTAATTAAAGGAATGTGCCATGGATCTAAAGTTTGAATTCCTTTTGGTGGCCAAATACCTCCGATAATCTGATCTGGAAATAAACTTGCATCGAAATAAGCCCAAAACCAAGCAACAAAAAACATTACTTCTGATGCTATAAATAAGGTCATTCCATATCTCATTCCAATTTGAACAATAGGTGTGTGATCACCTTTTTCATGCGCTTCTATAATAACATCCCTAAACCACATGTAAGCACCATAAGTCGTTATTGCTAAACCAACGATCATCATCCACATATTTTTTGTTCTAAAATAATAAACCGCCCCAACTGCTAAAATTAAAGAAGCAATCGAGCAAAAGATAGGCCATGGGCTAGGCTCTACTAAATGATAATCATGTTTTTTTTCTGTTGATGCCATAATTTATTTCTTGAACTTATCTACTTCAAATAATGTATAAGATAAAGTGATATCCTTAATATTTTTTGTTGCTGGGTCATTTAAAATCTCTGGATCTATATAATACGATAAATTATATTTTTTCTTATCCAGGCTTTTGATTGACTGCTTTTCAAAACAAAAACACTCTAACTTGTTAAAATATTTTCCTGCAGAAGGCGGACTTACATTAAATGTAGAAACAACTTTTAATTGTTCTGTACTTTCGTTATTTATTTGAAACTTAATATTACTTGACTCACCTATTTTAATTTCTTCTCTGTTTTTTAAAACTTTGAAGGAAATGGGTAAATTACCTGATACATTTGTATCAAATCTCATACTTACAATTTCAGACATAATTATAGATGGTTTCTCTTTTGAGAATTGCGTAGTTCCACCAAAACCAGTAACTCTACAAAAAAGATCGTACAATGGCACTGATGCAAACGATAAACCCAGCATTAGAAAAAATATTAATACTAATAGTTTTGGATTTATTTTTACAGATTTATTCATCATAATGGCCTATTTAATATTCCGTTGCTCATATTGTACAGAGTAAAAAAGAATAGAAATATAATTAATGCTACAAGTAGCAATGCCGTTATTATATTTTTATTTTTTTTCTTCATTATAATAGAAAATAGTTATCTAACAAAATCGTTGAAAAAATAAAAAAAAGATAAAATATGGAAAAAATAAAAACCTTATTTGCAATAAAATTTGAATTTTTTTTATCTTTTTCCCTTAATAGTTTGTATGACAAGTATATATAAGTAGTGCCAAAACATAATACTGTAAAGAAATTTATATAACTCGCGAAGCCAATTACAAATGGTAACAGTGTAATTGGGAAAAGTATTATTGAGTAAATGAAAATATTTTTTTTTGTATAATCTTCTCCTGCAATTACAGAAAGCATTGGTATATTGGCTTTCTTATAATCTTCATTTTTGTATAAACTTAATGCCCAAAAATGAGAGGGTGTCCAAAAAAATATTATCAAAAAAAGTATGATTGGTTCAATTGATATGTTATTGGTTGCAATTGTCCACCCGATTACCGGTGGAAATGCACCAGCCGCACCACCAATCACTATATTTTGTGCAGTTTTTCTTTTTAACCAAACTGTATAAACAAAATAGTAGAATAAAATTGTTATAGTTAAAACAACCGCTGAAAGAAGATTAGAAAAAAAATATAACCCAGTAATAGAAATTACTGATAAAATAATTCCAAACAATAAAGCTGAATTAGTTGAAATTTTTCCAAGCGGAAGAGGCCTTAAACATGTTCTGCTCATGACTTTATCTATCTCCGATTCATACCACATATTTAATGCTCCTGCAGCTCCTGCTCCAACCGCAACAAAAAACAAACTAAAACATGAGTCAATTAAACTAATTTTATTTGGAGAAATTACTAAACCAACTAATGCAGTAAATATTACCAACGACATTACTCTTGGTTTCATTAATTCATAAAATGACTTGATTATAAGTTTGATATCTGTTTTTTTTACAGAAAAATCAGATGTATTTACCGACATTTTTATTACTTAATTTGTGGTAGTTCATTAAACTGGTGGAATGGAGGTGGTGAACTTAGTGTCCACTCCAATGTTGTAGCGCCTTCACCCCAAGGATTATTACCAACTTGCTTTGCTCTTACAAAAGCATGAATGATTACTATAAAAAATATAACTACTCCAAATGCCGACATGTAAGACCCAATTGAAGATATGTAATTCTATCCTGCGAAAGCGTCAGGATAATCTGCATATCTTCTTGGCATCCCTGCTAAACCTAAAAAATGCTGCGGAAAAAATATTAAATTTACACCAATAAATGTAATCCAAAAATGTAACTTACCTAAAAACTCTGAGTACTCATACCCAGACATTTTGCTAAACCAATAATAAAAACCTCCAAAAATTGAAAAAACAGCCCCTAGTGACAATACATAATGGAAGTGTGCAACCACGTAATATGTATCATGTAGTGAGGTATCTATTCCCGCGTTTGCTAACACAACGCCAGTGACACCACCAACAGTAAATAAAAATATAAAGCCTATTGACCACAACATTGGAGTTGTAAATCTAATCGAGCCTCCCCACATCGTTGCAATCCATGAAAATATTTTGATTCCTGTTGGAACCGCAATAACCATTGTTGCAAATGTAAAGTAAGCTCTCGTATCAGCACCCATACCGACGGTGTACATGTGATGAGCCCAAACTATGAAACCAACAGCTCCAATTGATACCATTGCATAAGCCATTCCTAAGTAACCAAAAACAGGTTTTTTTGAAAATGTAGCAACAATAGTACTTACAATTCCAAATCCTGGTAATATTAAAATATAAACTTCTGGATGCCCAAAGAACCAAAATAAATGTTGAAAGAGCACCGGGTCTCCTCCTCCCTCTGGAGCAAAAAAAGATGTTCCAAAGTTTCTGTCTGTGAGTAACATTGTGATTGCACCTGCTAATACTGGAACCGCAAGAAGTAATAAAAAAGCTGTAACTAACAACGACCAAACAAACAAAGGCATTTTGTGCAGCGTCATGCCAGGAGCTCTCATGTTAAATATAGTAGTAATAAAATTTATTGCACCTAAAATTGAAGACGCACCTGCTATGTGCAAACTAAATATTGCTAAATCCATTGCAGGACCAGGTTGACCAGCTTTTGAAGATAATGGAGGATAGATTGTCCAACCACCCCCAACACCTGTTTGACCTGGTGGACCCTCAACAAAAATTGAAGAAATTAAAAGTATTAGTGATGCAGGTAATAACCAAAAAGAAATATTATTCATTCTTGGAAAAGCCATATCAGGAGCTCCAATCATAATCGGTACAAACCAGTTTCCAAAACCTCCTATCATTGCTGGCATCACCATAAAGAAAATCATAATCAAACCATGACCCGTCACTAAAACGTTATATAAATGATAATCTCCACCAAGAATTCCATCACCTGGATGCATTAACTCTGCTCTCATCAAAACAGAAAATACAGTACCAATGACTCCAGCTATAATTGCAAAAATTAAATACATTGTTCCAATGTCTTTGTGGTTGGTAGAATAAGCCCATCTCTTCCATCCAGTTGGATGATGCTCGTCTTTTGAATAATCTGCTGTTCCAGTATAAGATGACATTAATTTTTTTCTTTCATGTTATAAGTAATTAAACTTTTATCTGGATATTTAGCATATTTTTTTTTAGCTAATTCAATCCACTCTAAATATTTTTCTTCAGAAACAACTCTTACAGTAATTGGCATAAATGCATGTTTAATTCCGCATAACTCTGAGCATTGTCCATAATAAACTCCCTCTTTGTCAGCTTTAAACCATGTTTCATTAATTCTGCCTGGAACTGCATCTCTTTTAACTCCAAATGCTGGTATTGCCCATGCATGAAGAACATCATTTGATGTTATTAAAACTTTTACAATTTTATTTACAGGTACAACTACTTCAGTATCGGTAGCAAGTAATCTTGGTTGACCAGGTTTTAAATCTTTGTCTTCAACCATCAATGACTCAAAATATATATTTTGGTCAGGATACTCATATCCCCAATACCATTGGTAACCTATGGCTTTAACTGTGACATCTGCTTTGGGTATTATATCTTGCTTATATAATAGTTTAAAAGACGGTATTGCGATTACAATTAAAATCAAACACGGAATTAAAGTCCATACAATTTCAATAAAAGTATTATGAGTAGTTTTTGATGGATTAGGATTTTTGCTCTCTCTAAATTTGATACACACATAAAACAATAAAAATAAAACAAATACACTAATTGCAGTAATTATTGGCATTAAAATATAATCGTGCATAAATACTACGTCATTCATTATTGAAGTAACGCTTTCTTGAAACCCTAGTTGCCAATTTTTAGGCTCCGATGAATACAAAAGACTTGTAGAAGTCATATAAAAAATAATTGAATGTAAAAAAATTCTCATCGCAGGAGATTTATAACAAAATCTAAAATAATTACATTTGCGACACATTGGCTTAAATTTGTCGAGTTAAATAGTTGAAAATACTAATTGCAGATATAGCTGCTGTTTCTGAGCGTAAAATTGACTTTCCAAGCGAGAATTTTACAGCGTTTTTACAATTGTTGATTACTTTCATCTCCTCCTCATCAAAATCACCTTCGGGTCCTATCAAGATAAAAAGGTTTTTACTCGAATCAAAATGATCTTTAAAAACTAGCTCATCTGAACAATTAATATCTCCAACAAATAATAGGCTATTATCATCACATGAAATTTTATCAATAAAACTATTAAATTTTACTGGGTTTTCAATTTGTGGAATTTTAACTTGATCAGATTGCTCAATTGTTTCAATTATAATTTTTTTTAACCTTTGTATGTTAAGATCTCTGTTGATAGTTCTGTTTGATATTAATGGATGAAAAGATTTAATACCTAACTCTGTTGCCTTTTGCATGAGAACATCGAGTTTAATTTTTTTAGGAGGGCAAAATGCTAATGACAATTTATAGTTATTAGTTATGTTTTTTGTTTTATCTAGAATTTTTATCTCAATATTGTCTTTTGTAATTTTCACAATCTGACAATTATATTCTCCATCATTTTCGTTAAAAAGTGATAAAAAATTTCCTTCCTCGAGCCTCATTACATTTTTTATGTAATGAGACTGTTTTTTTTCTAATGAAATTTTTGAAGACAATATTAATTTTTGAGAACAATATATTCTTGTATTTTTCTTCATATGAGTGTTTTATCATTAATCATATGAAAATTAAAAATATTAAAGTATGTGCTTTTGATGCATATGGAACGTGTTTTGATGTGAATTCAGCTGCAGAGAACATTGCACCAAAGCTAGGAGAAAATTGGCTTTCATTCTCAAATACCTGGAGAACTTCACAATTAGAATACACGTGGCTTAGATCTTTAATGAAAAAGCATGTTGATTTTTGGAAGATTACAGAAGACTCTCTTGATTATGCTATGACGTTTCACAAAATCAATAAATCTTTAAGAGATGAATTGCTAAATCTTTATAAGACATTAAACCCTTATCCTGAATTAAAAGAGTGTTTAGAAAAATTAAAACAAAAAAATATTAAAACTTGTATATTATCAAATGGTACTCCTGACCTTTTAGATCACTTGGTATCAAACGCCAATATTAAAAATTTATTTGATGACATATTATCAATAGAACAAGTTAAAGTTTATAAACCTGATCCAAAAGTTTATGAAATGACTACTAAAAAATTTAATTGCAAACCATCCGAAATTTGTTTTATGAGTGCAAATAATTGGGACATTGTTGGTGGCGGAGTTTTTGGTTATCAATGTGTTTGGGTAAATAGAAATAAAAGAGTATTTGATGAATTAGGATTTCACCCTAAAAATATAATTAAAAATTTAACAGAGCTAAATAATTTAGTTTAATGAAAAATTATATTTATCTTATGAGGCTTAATAAGCCTACTGGTTTTTTATTGTTATTTTGGCCATGTAGTTGGGGTATGGCTTATAATTTAAATTATTTACCTATTAGTTCTCAATGGTTTTATTATTTATTTTTATTTTTTGCGGGATCAATATTAATGAGAAGTGCAG
>MDTB01149074.1_pt1 | contig 61180 bp, 52 predicted proteins | sample 811161 | NCBI WGS metagenome assembly MDTB01 (sample SAMN05326650, study PRJNA326480) | marine metagenome | isolation source: seawater | place: Mediterranean Sea | collected 2009
AAGCAAATTCTTAAATGGTGGCTTAACTGGTCTATTAACATTGCTTCTACTTGCTTCTTGGATGAAATAAATCCTATAACTATTAATTTAGAAGGAGTATTATGAAAAAAGTAGTAGCAGAACTAACCGGCTGGATATCAACTTTTGTTGACCTACTTAAAGTTTTAGTAACTTTAGGTGTAGTTGTAGGGATCCTATTTGATGATTACTTTGGTGTAATTGGAAATATAGGTGAAATTATGACTAAATTAGGTCAAGAGGGTTTAGCTGGATTAGTAGCCCTGGTCTTAATAGTTTCGTGGTATAAAACTGTTAAGTAAGGAATAAGATAAGTCCTGGGGGGATTAAGTTGTAAAATTTCTCCTTTGGGAAAAACTTGTCAAGAAGGCTCTTCATTTATGAAGAGCCTTCTTATTTTATAGAAGATTTTAAATTAGCTAGTCCTGATTTAAAACTACATGATTCAATTTTAGAATTTTTAATTATTATTTTGTTGGTGGCATTATCTTTGAAAAGTGCCCATGTAAACAAATCGGTATGCTCTATGACTGCATCATTTAAATCATTTATAAGATCAAAATCTAAATTCAACTCAATAGTATCTATTGATTTACTTTTTTTTATGTTACACCTATATAATAAACCTTCTCTATCAATAATTTTATAAGGTTCTATTTGATTATATGGTGTTATTTCTAGATAATGTAATAATGAAAAAATATTAAAGTAATTTTCAAGTATTTTTTTATCAGAGTTTTTATAAGTTAATGTATCATTTATTAATATAGTTTCTAATTCATTAGTAGTATTTGGCTGATAAGTTGATTTTTTAAATGATAAAATTGATTGATTATTATTATTAATAATAGTTTCATATTCATTTTCCACCCTAAATAATCTTGAAGTAAATTTATTGGTATGTGTTTTAAAAGTTAGTTTAGTACTATTAATGTTATTAAAAATTGTATCTTTTTTTTCTATCTTTACATTTGCCATTGGTATACTAAACATAGAAACAATATGTTCATTTTTATAGCTTAATATTAAAGTTAAAAAAAATATGTATATTATGTTTTTTATTTCCATTGAACACTCATAAATGGTGCAAGCCCACCTAATAAAATAACATATAGTGGATGCAGTATTACTAAAAACATAAAGTGAAGTAGTTTAAAATTTAGCTTTAATTTAGACATATATTTAGAAATTAGTATGATTTCAGGTATTGATTTTAGCAATAATGGAATTGTCCATAAAATAGAATTTGTTATAATGAAATTAAAAATAGAAATAACACACATGAAATTTGCAATATAAATGAACGGTAATATGATTTTAACCTCATTAGGTGTAGATAGGTCATAGTAAATCAATCCTTTAGATGCATATCTTAACCTTTGCATATAAAATGATTTAATTGATGATGGGATATATGAAGTTACTAGTGCTTTTGGATTGGCTAAAAATTTTATATTCCATTTTGTCTTTGTAGCAATTTTATGTAATAATAAATCATCATCACCTGAGTTTATGTGCGAAATATCTTTATAACCTCCAACTTCATCAAAAACAGTTTTACGGTAGGCAATATTTCTTCCTGTGCAAGAAATATATAGTTGTCTATTAGAGTTTGCATAAGTAAAACTTTCTTGTGACAAACTTTCTATTTTTAGCAAATCATTAATAAAATTATTTTTCATACCAATATATGATGGGCCAGCTATAAAACCTGTATTTTCATTATGAAATTCATTTACCATACTTTCAACCCAATATTGGTTATGAATACAGTCTGCATCTGTTTGCAATATTATTTCATTATTTGTTTTTTTTATGCATTGATTGAGTGCCCACTTTTTTGAAGACCAATTTTTTTTGGTATTTTTTATATCAATTATTGAAAAATTATTAATTTTTTCTTTATATGATTTTAATATTTCTAGAGTGTTGTCAGTTGATCTATCATTAGCAATTATTATTTCATATTTATTTTTAGGATACGATTGACTAATTAGCCCATCTAGTAATTTGTGAATGTTGTTTTGCTCATTTCTAGCAGAAATAATAATTGAAATATTAGGATTATATTTTATTTTTTTATATTGAGTTTTAAAAAAAATAGGCTCTGTAATCCATATAATATAGATTAGGTATGAAAATATAATTAGATAAACTAAGATTAATATCATTTAATATTCTTTTGACCTCTCCACCCAATATAATTAATAAAAAAACTACCTATACCCATAAAAACCACATAAGGAACATTTAATAAGAACCAAAAGATAAAGGACATGTAATTTTTTTTATATAAAATTTTTTTTGATCCAGTAATATAAAGTGAAAATTCTAAAATTATTTTAATTAATACTACACCAGATAAAAAAGAAAAAACGATATTATTAAATATAAAATAACTAATAGAAGCAAATAAAATAAATAAATTTGATATAAATGTTGAAAAACTTATAATGAATAAACCCTTATTATAGTTCCATAAAACTTTTAAATCTGCAGCCCATCTAACCCTTTGTTTTATAAAAGAGATCAAATTATTTTCTATTCTTGAATTAACAAAAGATTTACTATCCTCATTAAAACCTACCTTTATATTTTTTTTTAAGCATTGTTGCAAAAATAATGTATCGTCACCTTGAATAGAGTTAGAAATATCTATAAAACCAACATTTTCATACAATTCTTTTCTATAGGCCTGATTTTGACCTATTGAAGCAAAAGGCATTTTCAAATTAGACATACCTCTTGCAACATTAAATAAAATTTGTAAATCAATCATTTGAAAACGAGATATAAAATTTTTATATTTTTCAATTTTTGCGACACCAATAAGAAAATCTATATCATCATGAAAATAGCTATTCATAGATGAAATCCATGTTTTTGGTAATCTACAGTCTACATCAGTAAATAATAGAATATTATATTTTGAATTCTTAATTCCTGCATCTAGCGCCCTTTTTTTATATAATAAGTTTTTATTACCTAAATTAGATGATATATATTTTATATTATTATTAATTAATGAAAATTTTTTAATAATCTTTTTAGTTTTATCTGAAGATTGATCATCAACAATTATACACTCAAATTTTCCATCATAATCTTGAGATAATAAATCATTAAGTAAGTTTGGTAATGATTTTTCACCATTTTTAACTGCAACAATAACTGATATTGGATTTAAATTATCATTTTTTAACGAAGATTGTTTTTTGAAATTTCCTAAAAGGTATAATACAATTGATGTAAAATAAATAAAGATGAAACACAATACAATATATAATACTATCAAATACATTATAAAAATATATCAAAGTAAGCCATTATTTTTCCTTAAAATTATGTTCGCTCATCCATTCATCATTTACAAATTTGCTTAAATAGTTTCTAATTGAATCAGGTAAAATCACTAGGCAGTTTTGATTTTCATTTAAGTTTTTAGCAGCTTGTATACCTGCCCAAGTGGCCGTTCCACAAGATCCACCAATTAATAAACCTTCCATTTTAATCAATTTACGAGCGGTAGAAAATGAATCTTCATCATTTACCTTTACATATTGATCAACTAAATTATTATCTAGAACATCAGGAAAAAAATCATATCCAATTCCTTCAACTTGATATGGATATACTTCCTCTCCACCACCAAGAATTGAACCATAGGGGTCAGCCCCTACAACTTTAATATTTGGATATTCTTCTTTTAATCTTTTTGCCAATCCAGTAATTGTTCCACCTGTTCCAACACCACATACTATCATATCTAAACCATCTGGAAAGTCATCAATAATTTCTTGGGCTGTATATTTATAATGAGCATTTGGATTATTCATATTTCCATACTGATCAAGAATATGAGAATTTGGAATTTCTTTATTAAGCTTTTTCGCAATACCAATTAAACTATCTGGGTCATCAAATGCGGCCTCAGTTCTAGTTCTTATTACTTTAGCACCTAAAGCTTTTAATACATCCTCTTTTTCTTGACTCATTTTTTTTGGCATGGTAATAATCATTTTATAACCCATAACTGCAGCAGCTAAAGCTAATCCAATGCCAGTATTTCCTGATGTTGGTTCTATTAAAGTATCTCCAGGTTTTATTCGACCTTCTTTTTCAGCTTCAACTACCATATTAAATCCAATTCTATCTTTAACTGAACCACCAGGATTGAATAATTCACATTTAACATATAGGTTGCATTTTAATTCAGGTGCAATTTTATTTAACTTAATAATTGGAGTATTTCCAATAGTTGATAATATATTTTCGTGTATCATATGATTTTTTTCTACTTTGTGAAAGATTTTAGTTTAATTTTTGCTGAGATAATGTATTACAATTGAGGCAGCTTCTGCAACATTTAAACTTTCCATTTTACCTTTTCCAGATACGTGAATTTGTTGTGATATTTTTTCAAAAGACTTAGATATACCTTTGCTTTCATTTCCTAAAATTAAAGCCCAGCTATTATTCTTTAATTTTAAATTTTCAATATTTTCACCTTTAAGGCTTGCAGCAAATATTTGATATTTAAATTTACTTAAGAACTCTAAAATTTGTTCTTCTGTTCCTGAAAAAACATTTTCCATATGAAAATGTGCCCCCATTCCTGATCTAACAGTTTTTGGATTATAAAGCTCAACACATTCTTTTGTAATAATTATATTGTAACATCCAAACCAACTACATGTTCTTAAAATTGTTCCCATGTTACCAGGATCTGAAATTTCATCTAATACTATAAGTGGTTTTTTAATATTATAATCTAAATCAATTATATTTTTTATTTCTTCGCAATTTAATAAAGCAAAAATTTGTTGTGAATTTTTAGTATCAGAAATCTTTTGGGCATCTTTTTCGGCACATAAATTGAATGAAATATTTTTATCTTTACATATTTCAATTAGTTTGTTAAAATGTTTACTCTTTTTAGAATAAATGATTTTTTTAATATTTTGATTATTTATTAATGCATCAAGAATTAATTTTTCACCCTCAATCATATACTCATTATAAAGTTTTCTGAATTTTTTTTGACGTAAAGACGATAAATGCTTTATTTCTTTTTTTGATATAAATTTATTCATCTATTTCTACTAGTATAGGTGCATGATCTGAACCCATTATCTCAGGCAATATAATTGATTTAGTAATTTTATTTTTAAGAATTTCTGATATGCAAAAATAATCAATTCTCCAGCCAACATTTTTTGCTCTAGAATTAAACATATAGCTCCACCATGTGTAATGATCAGGCTCAGTATTAAACATTCTAAATGTATCTAAAAAACCTGAATTAATATAATTATCAAAACCTACCCTTTCTTCATTTGTAAAACCAGCATTTCTTTTATTTGTTTTTGGATTTTTCAAATCTATTTCCTTATGAGCCACATTTAAATCTCCACAAAAAACGATAGGTTTATTTGTTTCTAATTTTTTTAAATATTTTAAAAAATCACTATCCCATTCTTTTGATCTATAATTTAATCTACTTAAATCCCTCTTAGAATTTGGAGTATATACTGTTATTAAATAATAATTTTTTAATTCCATGCATATTACTCTACCTTCATTATCATGCTTTTCAATATTCATATCATTTTTAACTGATATAGGTTTTATTTTAGAAAAGATTGCTGTACCTGAATATCCTTTTTTTACAGCGCTATTCCAATATTGATATTTATGTTTATTTAATATTAATTCTACTTGTTCAGGATGCGCTTTTGTTTCTTGAATACAAATTATGTCAGGATCCCATTCATTTATAAAATCTAAAAATCCTTTTTTTAATACAGCTCTGATTCCATTAACATTCCATGATATAATTTTCATGATTTAGGTACCTCTTTATTATCAATTATATTTTTTAAAATTTTTATTTGCATTTAATTTTATTTCAACATATTCAAAATTTTAGTATGTGGTTTTATTTTAATAGATAGTTATAAAAAATGCATTGTAATATAGAAATGGTATTATAAAAGTCTTAAATAATAGTGTCTTATTTAGATTCAAAATATGATATAATATTATCAATATTAATTTCTTCTTGAATGTTTTCTTCCATATTTTTAATGCTAACTGTATTTTTATTTACTGTTTTAGAATCTAATATTATTGAAAATTTTGATTCCATTTTATTTGAATGCCTTAATTGAGATTTGAGACTTCTTCTAAGTGTGTCTACATAAACAGCTACACCTAAATTTTTTCTAATATTATCGGCTATAATCATTGATTCACTAATTAATGTTGATTCGGTATTTATTATATATATATCTGATGTTATAGGTTGTTTATCAGATAAATTCATAGCAATAATTAATCTTTCTATACCTGCTGCAAATCCCATTGCAGGAATATTAGAACCACCAAGTTGAGCAATTAATTGATCATATCTACCACCACCACATAAAGCATCTTGTCCACCAAGTTTACTAGAGATAACTTCAAATACAGTTTTGTTATAATAATCTAAACCTCTAACAAGTAAATTATCATATATATAAGGGATACTCATATCATCTAAGATACTCAATACAGATTTAAAATGAATTTTATCCTCTTTAGATATATAATCAAATATATTAGGGGCATTTTCTTTAACTATTTTTTTTATTTCACTATTTTTGGAATCTAAAATTCTTAAAGGATTTTTTTCTAATCTATTTAGTTCTGATTCAGAAAATGAGGCTTTAAATTTATTGAGTGAACTTTTTAAATCTTTTGAAAATTTATCTCTAATATTACCACTACCAATTGAATTGATTTTAATTGATAAATCCTCAACCCCAAACATTTTATAAATGTTATAAGCAATTGATATCACTTCAGCGTCTTGTTCTGGATTTTCTGAACCAATTGCCTCAATACCAAATTGATGAAATTGTCTTAATCTTCCTTTTTGAGGCCTCTCTCTTCTGAATAAGGGCCCAATATAAAAAAATTTAGATATTGGTTCAATTTTCCATAACTGTTTTTGGATATAGGCTCTTACTACTGAGGCCGTCATTTCAGGCCTTAATGTTAAACTTTGACCATTTTGATCTTCCCATGTATACATTTCTTTATTTACAATATCTGTAGTCTCACCAACACTGCGGATAAATAATTCGGTTGTTTCAAATATTGGGGTTCTAATCTCACCATATCCATGAATATGAAAAAAGCGCATTAAATGGTTTTCTATATCTTGGAGATTATAGGTTGTGTTGGGTAATAAATCTTTCGTGCCTTTTATATTCTTTATCATATTAATTTTCCAGGTATCTAAATATATATAATAAACCTAATATTAAATATTATTTTTATAATCCAAATAACCTTCCACCACTAGACTTTAATTTAATATCTTTTAAATCTGGACTTTTTACTCTAATATTTAATAGAAAACCACTCCCAGCTCCTGTAGGCCACCATTTAAATCCAAATTCCCAACAATGTAAAGTTCTATAAAAATACATATTATGACTAACAATCTGACTATTAATTATATCAATTTGTCCAGCATACGTCATTTTCCATTTTTCAGTTAAATTTAATTTTAGAATTGGTTGCACCCATAATGTCTTATCCCACCCAATATCATTATCAATTATTGTTTTTTGTAATTTAGCCCCTAACCTTAAATCCAATTCCCAGATAGTATTATTACTAATTCCAGGGTCAAAAAATTTATTTGAATTATATAATTGACTTTCTTGATCAATGTTTAGAGTGTCAATTTCAATATTTTCGTTAGCTATTATTTTTTTGTTACCAAACAATGAAATATCTGTTGAGCCCTGTAAATAGGTTAATGTAGGAAATGAAGCATATTGATTTATTCTATTTAGATTTTCATCTAATTTGTAAGGCTCATTATACATAGTAAAATCAAAATCAAATGTTTCATTAGGTGAATAATTTATTCTTGATTTTATTAAATCCAATTTAAATTCATCAGCCATAAAATTATATCCAGTGCTTATATTCCATCTTAAAAAATCTATTTTAGTTTGTATTGAATCGTTTAATTTCATTTGAAAGTTATTAGACAGATTTAAGTTAATTTTTCTTATTTCATTTGTAGGAGTAGAGCCAATCATTGAATTATTAAAATAATCATCATTTGTATTTGGATTCTGATCATCATTGAAGTATCCTAAATCAATCCCTAATACAGGCTTTGAAAAATTAGGTGTATAATTTAAGCTTAATGTTGGTGTTAGGATATGTCTAATGGAATTAATATTGAATTTATTTAATTCAAATAGTCCATATATAGTAGTGCTAGATGATAAATTGAAGCCACCAGTTAATCTTCTTTTAAATCCTTCTCTTTCAAAACCATTATAGTTATATCTAAAAATCCATCCTTCATTTAGATTTAATGATGGATTAATATTTAGCCAATTAAAAAGTTTTAAAGGCATAGAAAAATTTAAACTGTGCTTAAAACTATTATCAAATCTAAGTGTATCCGATACTTCTGAATCAAAGTTATCATTATCTAAGGTGCCACCTTTATATATACTGCCTATCTTTTGAAAACCTTTATATTGTGAGGACATATTAAAATAAATAGAATTATACCATCTATCTCCTTGGCCAAACAATTTAGAATTAGAATGAGAGAATCTTAAGTTAGGCAAAACTCTACTCCTATAAAAAACCTGCTCTTCTTGACAATATCCATCTTCATCAATATTTATACAGTTAGGAATCTCAGATTCCTTATTTAAATCGTAGCTTTCTGATAAAGAAATAGATAATCTATTATTATATGCAGACCAAACTTTGCTGTAGGCAGCGGAAGATTCTAATTTTTGTTGAGTTCTAGTATTTAAATCATAACTATCATTATAAAAATCACTACTTGTGACATAAATCCAATTTACATTAAAATTTTGTGTATTATCTATTTGTTGATTATGTAACCATTTAATATCAAAGTTTTCTATAGATTTATTAGAAAATAAATCACTTATATCATTACTCTCATTAAGTTTTCTTTTATATGTTGATGAAATATTACCACTATATTTATATCTTTTAACATATCTTAGTGATGAGTTTAATTCAATTCTATCTTCGTCATAAAAATCCATTAAAATTTTACTATCTAGATAATCATTTGGAGCCCAATAATAACCTAGCTTTTGAAAAAAAGTACCACTATTATTTGATACTCCAAAAGATGGCATGATCCATCCGGACTGCCTTCCTCCACTTGTGCTTGGAAGAATTGCAAAAGGTAGACCAATGATAGGCACATCAAAAATATATAAAAAGAGAGGTTTTGTTATTATTCTTTCACCTTGAATCATTTTCATTTTTGGACTTCTAAAATAGTAATGTGGGTGTTCGTGTTCGCACGTAGTGTAAATACTTTTATTCATATGATAAATATTTGGATCTTCTCTAAAAATAGTTTTTGATTTGTAAATACCATCGCGAACAGTTGTTTCTCCTAAATTAATTATACCTTTTTTATTTATCAGATCAAATTCTAGTTTATCACCCATCATAGGTTTTTGATTTTGACTTACTATTCTTGCTGAACTACTATCTTTTGAATGTGCATACAGCATGTTATTTTTCCAGTCAACATCTACTAGGCTTGACGATAATTCTGTATTTTGATATGTGATTTTTACTTCATCTTCTAAGTAAGTTATTTGTTCTTTTATTTTATAATTTATTTTGTTGGATTGATAAATGAGTGTTGAGTCTAATTTTGTTTTACCTTTTTCAGGCGAAAATAAACCTCTTGCATCTCCAGAAATAAGAATTTGTTCAATATTTTGAATATCATCATATTGAAATCTCATAGTATCACCGGTTGCTTCATTAAAACCCATTAAAAAAGTAGAATCATTAACAACATAGTATTTACTTTCAGCCATACCTTTAACATGAATTTTATCTAAATTTTTCCCATTAAAATTAGCTTTTATCTGATTTCCATTAATTTCATCCTTAAATAATTGAAATGAACCTTGATTTACTTTTGCATAATGATTATTATAAATGTAGGCATCATTATTTATAAACATTTCATTAATAAGTGAATCTTGAAACAATAAATCAATAAAATTACCATTGGCTCCTTGATTTTTGGATTTTAAAAAAACATTATTTTTTAAAATCATACGTTGCGTTATATCATTATACTTTATTGTTTGAGCTTCTATAGAATATTCAGGATCTATAAACTTTGCTTTGTTATTAGCAACAAAAGAGTAGCCTCTATAGCCATCTGTTTGAACATACATTAATGAATCTGTTTCTAAAAAATTTTCTTTAAACTTAAAATTTACATTACCAAAAGCATGCAATGAATCAATTTCATACCAAAAAATCATATTTTTACACTGAAGACTATCTTGACCATTAATCATTGTGACTGGCCCAATTAAATGTAGCTCTTTTGTATCTATATATTGCTTTGCTTGGTTTGTATAGATTGAAATAGTATCTTTATATATGACAACTTGTTTATTTCCAATCTTATTTGATTTAAAGATTCTAACCTCTCGGTCATTTTCATTGCTCTTTTCTAAAATATCTGCAGAATAATTCCAATCTTGTGCAGTTAATAAAAAAGATAATATTAAAAAAATAAAGTTTTTCATCAGTTTAAATTAAAACATTTATTAAAATTTCATTTATAATTAAGTATACTATATAGTTATCTAAATGTTCATTACATTCTGTAATAAAAAATAAGGAAGTTTTATTTATTTATGATGATATATTTGTAAAGAGGTAAAGTATTAATTATTAATGAAAAATTTAGTTTTAAAATATTATTTGTTTATTTTTTGTTCTACAGCATTATGTCAGATAAGTAATTTTTCTATTCCTAAAAGTTTTTCATCAAATTTATCCAATGTAATTCATAGTGTTTACACAGATGGATTAGATTTTGATGAATTAGCATATCAAGAGCAACTAGATAAAGATAGAGGACTTCCGTATAAGTTCGGACATAGCTTTAATGTAGACATTAATTTTTTTGAATTTGCTACTCTTGACTATTTACCCAATGGAGACAAAGTATATAGATTAGAAATAAATTCATTAGATGCTTTTTCAATTAATTTAATTTTTAATCAGTTTTATTTATCACACAATACTGAGCTATTTATATATAGCAAAGATCAAAAAGATATTATAGGTGCGTTTACACATACAAATAACAAATCTTATAAAAGATTTTCAACTGCGCCAGTAAAGGGAGATGTAATTATTATAGAATTTTTTGAACCACATGGAACAAAATTTGAAAGTATAATAAATATATCAAATATTATTAATGGGTATAAGGACGTATTTAGAGGATATCAAGATTCAGAAGAGTGTCATAATAATGTGAATTGTGCTGAATTTCAGTCTTGGAATGATGAAATTAGTTCGGTTGTACTGACTTTAACTGATGGGGGCACTAGATTATGCTCTGGATCTATGATTAATAATGCCAATCAAGACTTTGAGTTATATTTTTTAACTTCAGAAACATGTCTTGGTGGTCACGAGGATTGGATTTTTATGTTTAATTATGAAAGCTCTTCATGTAATAATCAAGATGGAATAACAAACCAAACTGTATCTGGAGCTTCATTACTAACCCATCATTATGAATCAGATTTTGCATTATTAAAATTAGAAGAAACACCTCCAGAAGAATATGATATTTATTTTTCAGGTTGGGATGCAACCGTAAATAATCCATTTAATTGCACTGTGATTCATCACCCTGTAGGTGATATAAAAAAAATATCTCACCATACAGGTGTAGCCATATCAGATGGATGGTTTTTTGATGATGAAACACATTGGAAGATTAATGAATGGTCTTCAGGAATTACAGAGCCCGGATCTTATGGTGCACCTTTATTTAATGATAATAAACAAATTGTAGGTCAGCTTCATGGTGGCGAATCTACTTGTGACGATCCAGTTGATGATTATTTCGGAAAACTCTCTCATTCTTGGTTGTTAGGGTTAAAAGAATATTTGGATCCTAATAATACAGGAATAACTGAACTTGATGGTATTGGAGTAATTAATTCACCAGACCCTGAAATTGCATATAGTAACGATGAGTTTAATATTCTGGTTTATGATGAGGAATTTTCAAATGCATATCTATATATTACTAATACAGGCGAGGAACAATCAATTTTAAATTACAATATATATAATTCTCCTTTTTCAAAAACATTTAGCACACCAGATGAGCAAGGTTATTTTTGGATTGATTCTGATAATAGTGATACAGATAATTATTATTGGTTAAATATCGAAAATTTGGGAAGTCAGGTATGGTTTCAAGATAATGATGAAGCATCTGGACCTTTTAATATAGGATTTGAATTTCCTTTTTACGATAATTTTTATAGTAATTTTATTATAAGCCCAAATGGTTGGATTGGATTTGAAAATGATAATCCAGCATATGATAATATTTCAATACCAAATACTGAAGCACCACGTCCTGCAATATTTGCTTTTTGGGATGATTTGAACCCTATTAATCTAGAATCTTCACCTGATATGTCTGGTAGAGTAAAGTATTATAGTGACGGAAACAAACTAGTTATATCATTCACTGATATTGCACAATGGGGGGAAACGTCTAGATTAAATTTCCAAATTGTCATTTATAAAAATGGTCATATAGATATTAATTACGCAGGAATGACAGGAGATAGGAATACTGCGACTATTGGCATACAAAATTCAGAAGGAACTATTGCTCAAGAAGTAGTTTTTAATGATAGTTATTTACATAACTTTTTAGGCTTATCTTTTGAGCAATCACCAAAATGGTTTACAATTGATGAACAAAACTACATACAAAATGAGCTTAACTATTTTGAAACAGAAAATCATAATTTTCAGATTAATTCAAATCAAGTTGAAAGTGGTATATATTCAACCTATGTTCACATAGAGTCAAATGCTACTGGGCCCATAACAATTCCCGTATCTCTTCAATTTGGATATCAATCTGATATTGGAGATGTAAATTATGATCAAACTATAAATGTTCAGGATGTAGTCTTATTAATAAGTATAATATTAAATACATATCCACCAAATTTAGAATCAGATATAAATTTAGACGGATTTATAAATGTTTTAGATACTGTTTTATTAATTGAAATAATATTAGGTTAGGTGTTTTATTAAGATATATAACAAAAAAATTGTAAGTTTACAATCGAATTTTATGAGGTTTCAGGAGATTATATGAAAAGCATTCAGATTTTATTACTTTTAAGTATAATATATTCGCAGTCAGCTCTAAATACTATACCTAAAAGCTTTAGTTATGATACAAAAAATCAAGTATCTCAAATTATTATGCCTGAAATTAATATTGATGAACTATTAATTGAAGATCAAAATACCACATCAGGTAAACCTTTTAGGTATGGAAAAATTTTTGATGTTGATTACAATTTAAATAATTCTGGAACATGGGAAATTTTAGATGATGGTTCAAAATTATGGAGATTAGAAATTAAATCTGATGGCGCATATTCTATTGGAATAGAATATGATTTTTTTCATTTGCCAAGAAATTCAGAATTTTATGTATATGACTCAAATAGAGAAAAGGTTAACGGAGCATATTCTTATCACAATAATCAATCAGATTATTTATTTGCAACACCTCTTGTAAAAGGTGATGTTATAGTACTTGAATATTATGAACCTAATAATGTTGAATTTGAAGGTCAGATTTATTTATCTGAAGTTATACATGACTATAAGGATATAATGAATTTCTTTGATAATGGTGGAGGTAATAATCAGAGAATATGTGCAACTAATACTCATGGTGGTAATCAATTATGTCCTGAAGCTGAACCCTATGAAATGGTCATAAATGCTACTTCATGGCTAGATATGGGTGGTTTCATTTGTAGTGGATCGATGGTAAATAATACCAGTTATGATTTAAGTAAATATTATATGACCGCATGGCACTGTACAAATGGAGATAATCCAAGCACATTTAGATTTTATTTTAATTATGGCGCATATACATGCTCATCTGATAATGGAACCGCAGGTATAAATTTATATGGCTCACAACTATTAGCTACATCCAATGGAATGGATGCTGATTGGACTCTTTTAAATATAACAGGAGGAAATGTGCCTGATGATATATGGGAATCATGGGAAATATTTTATGCAGGATGGAATAGATCCACTGATAATCCTATAATATCATGTGCTATTCATCATCCAAACGGCTCACCAAAAAGAATAAATTTTGATGATGATATGGCTTATTCTGCATCATGGAATCAAGGAGATCCGGGGACACATTGGAGAGTTTTCTGGGATAATGGAGGTACACAGGGTGGTTCTTCAGGATGCCCATTATATGATGAAGATTTTAGATTAGTTGGTGTTTTATCTGGAGGCCCAGACGTTCCTTGCGGTGACCCAGGTAGTTATGATTTATATGGTAAATTTGATAGAGCTTGGAATGATGTAAAACAGTGGCTTGACCCTACAGACACAGGCGCAATGTTTGTTGATGGGACATATGATGGCTCAATGATAGTAGAAGGTTGTATGGACCCAGATGCTGAAAATTATAATTCAGATGCTAATATTGATGATGGTAGTTGTTTTTACGGATTAGCAGATATTTATTTTGGTGATATTTCATCTAGTAATATGACAATCATGAGTTTTAATAGTAATGAAATTGCGCAGTTTGAATTTACAATTTCAGATACACAAAATTTACTTACCCCAACTAATGCAAGTGGAGGTTTAGCTGAAGATAATGATTTTATAGTAACTGTTTCTAACGATGGATTAGTTATAGGAACTTCAATTTCGGGTAATTTAATTCCTATAGGAGAGGGCATACTTACTAATATAGATTATATTTTTAGTACTTCAGGAAATACTGAAGTGTGCATAACAAATCAAAAATTTTATGATATAAATGGAAATGAAATTTTAGTTCCAGGTGATAGTTGTACAACAATTGAATTGGATACTGAACTATCAAGTTCAGATTTAGATAAGGATTTAATTTTTGAAATACAAAATATATACCCCAATCCATTTAACCCTAATGTTAATTTTGACTTACAAGTTGATACTCCTGATTTAGTGGAAATAAATGTATATGACTTGAAAGGAAATAAAGTCTTTGAAATCTTTTCTGGTAATTTAAATACAGGAATTCATTCTTTTAATTGGGACGCAAATAATTTTTCTACTGGCCTTTATATTTTAAGTAGCACTTCATCTAATTTTGTTTCAAATCAAAAAGTACTTTTAATGAAATGATGGTAACAATGAAATATTTTATAATAACTTTATTTTTTAATTTTTTATTTTCACAGTCAACTAATTATCATGAAAATAATTTATTATTCTGTCTTGATAAGAATGAGCCAGTTTTAGATTTTTCATCTATCTCAAAATCAGATTCTCAAACTAAAAAACAATTAGATAGTTTTTTTAAATCTGTTGATGAAAACTATACTATTAAAAGATGGTTAAATGCTGCAACAGATAATGATTCAAGTGGTGAGATATTTTTAAATCGTATATATAAAATAACTTTCGAAAATCTAAATAGAAATAATTTAACTGATATAAAAAATCAACTTAATAATTTACCATTTATTCATCATGTTGAATATGATTATATAAGAGTTCCATCGTATCAACCAAATGATTCAAGATATAATCAACAATGGTTTGTTTCTAAAGTTCAATCAGATCATGCTTGGGATTTTTGGGATGTCAATGGTGGAGATATTCCAGGTAATAAAGATGTATTGCTAGCATCTGTAGATACTGGTGTAGATTGGAATCATTCAGATTTGATTAGCAATATATGGCAAAATCTTGGTGAAGATGCTGATGGAGATGGAAGAACTTTAGAGTTTATTAATGGTCAGTGGGTTTTTGATCCTGATGATTTAAATAATATTGATGATGATAATTGGGATAATAATCCAAATACCTACATAGATGATTTGATTGGCTGGGACCCTGCAGGATTAAATGGTATTGATGATAATAATCCAAATCCGCCAGGATCATGGGGTTGGTCGCATGGTACTCACGTTGCTGGAATTTTAGCCGCCACTACTGATAACAATAAAGGTGTTGCATCATCTTGTTTTAATTGTAGCATTTTGAGTGTAAAAGTTTCAGATGACAATCAAGATGATGTTTATATTACTGATGGGTATGATGGAATTTTATATTCTGCTAAAGTAGGTTTTTTTAGAACTGACAGAGGATTTTCTATTATAAATAATAGTTGGGGTGGTGGAAGCTTTAATATTTTTGAACAAGCAACGATTGATGTTGCTCATAATGATTATAATGCAGTTATTTTAGCTGCAGCAGGAAATGATCATATTGATTCAGCTCATTATCCATCTAGTTATGAACATGTTATTTCTGTAACAGCAACAAATTCTTCTGAAAGAGTAAATTGGGCCACTTATCATGAATCTGTTGATTTAGCTTCTCCTGGAGAAGATATTTTGAGTACTGTTATTCAGAATAATCCGAATAACGAAAATAATGCATATAGCTCATGGAGTGGAACTTCAATGGCAAGTCCTGCAGCAGCAAGTGTGATTGGCTTATTAAGCTCTTTTAATCCTGAATGGAATAATGAGCAATTATCTACAATGATTTTAGCTACCTCTGATCCAATTACAAATTCAGTAAATTCAAATTATTTAGATGGAAAAATTGGACAGGGAAGAGTTGATGCATTGAGAGCTTTATCTACCCCTTTATTTCCAAAAGTTGAAGTTGCAGAAATTGATTTTCAAGTTATTAATGGCGATGATAGTATCATTGATGCTGGTGAAACAGTTAATTTAACAACAATTTTATATAATCATCCTGAATGGGGAATTGCTTTTAATCCATCAATGGAACTATCTAATGAATCAGGATATTTTACTATTAATAATTCAATTCAAAATATAGATAATATTAATCCTGGTGACGTTTTTTTAAATTTTGAAACACCTTTTGAAATTATTGTGTCACCAAATACTCCTGAAGGTTCTTATGATTTCGAGCTTTTGATAATGTCTAATAATTCAGAATATGCAAACTACAATTCAACTTCTATAATCTCTTTAGATGTTAGAAATCCCTTATCATATGAAAATTTTATTGCTGATATTTTCAGCATATCATCACCTTACCCTAATCCATTTAATCCATCAACTGAGTTAAATTTTGATTTAATAGTAAATTCACATGTTAAAATTGATATTTATAATTTAAATGGAGTAGTTGTAGAAACATTAGAGGATTCTTTTCTATTATCAGGAAGTCATTCTTATAAATGGGAACCCACTAGCATAGCTAATGGTATTTATTTTATAAATTATTTGATTAATAATAATATCTATACTCAAAAAATTACTTTGCTAAAATAACATTATGTATAATTGTTATTTAACCTGTCCAAGAGGGTTAGAAAAATTAGCTAATGATGAGATATCTACATATTCAGAAAATATCATTATTGGTAATGGTGGAATTAATTTCACGGTGGATAAGCTTGGTTTATATTCAATAAACTTAAAGTCAAGAATCGGGATGCATCTACTTGTCGAGCTTTTTACTTTTAATGCTGATAATGATAATAGTCTATACACAGAAATAAGAAAATTTAATTGGCATAATTACATTGATGTAAATCAAACATTTATTATTAAAATGCGTGGTAATTCTGATATTTTTCAAAATAAAAATTATGCAACGTTAAAAATTAAAGATGCTGTTGTAGATCAGATTAAAAAAATAAAATTAGCTAGACCATCAATTGATAAAAATAATCCTGACATTATAATCTCCATATTTATATCAAATGATCATTTTAAAGTATATATAGATAGTTCTGGAATCTCACTGCACAAAAGAGGATATAGAAATAAAATTCATAAAGCGGCATTAAATGAGTCTTTAGCTGCTGGATTAGTTATGTTATCTAATTGGAATAAGATTGATCCATTTTATGATACAATGTGTGGCTCAGGGACAATAGCAATAGAAGCAGCGTTGATTGCTCATAATATTGCGCCTGGTTTATTTAGAAAAGAATTTTCGTTTCAAAAATGGCAAGATTATGACGAATCATTATATAATAAAGTAAAATCTGAGCAGGAAAATCAAATTAGTATAAACGAAAAGGTGGAAATTTTTGGTTATGATTCTGAGTTTGCAAATATTGCAATGGCACTATATAGTATAAAATTGTTGAATTTAGAAAAATATATATCGTTCAAAAAACAATCTATGGAACAATTTAACCCAAAATATCAAGGTGCTACTTTAATTATTAATCCTCCATACGGTGAAAGATTAGGTGAAGAAGACTCAGTAAATGATTTATACAAAATGATAGGTGATGTGTTTAAAAAACAATGTGTTGATTTTAAATGTTTTGTTTTTACTGCTAATTTAGATGCGGCAAAACATATTGGATTAAAAGCGAGCCAAAAGATTGTTTTAAAGAATGGTAATTTAGATTCTCGATTTTTAAGTTATCCAATTCAAAAAGGAACTTACAATAAAAAAAGCTCCACCTAAATGGAGCCTTTTTTAAAATTAAGAAAAAATATATAATAAAAAAAATTGAGGAGCTATAAAGCTCCTCAATTTGAGTAGGTATCCCTCCTATGATTCGGGTTTGAATCACTACCAATTATAATATATTTAATAAATTTGTATGAAGATGTGTTTTTAATCACAAAAGAAATTTTAAGCAAAACCACCGTGTCCAGATATATCATTAATATCAATACCTAGTTGATTATTTATGTATGCCCATTTTTGTTCATCTGGAATATCAAATATGATTTCAGAATTGCTTGGAGCAATTAACCAATCACCATTTTCAAATTCATCCTCAAGTTGACCGTCATCCCATCCAGCATATCCAATTGAAAATCTAAACATGCTTGGTCCTTTTCCAATCGCAATATCTTTAAGAATTTTAGTGTCCGATGTAACACCAACCTGATTAGAGATTTTAATTGTTTTTTTAGAAACATAATCTAGTGGATGCAGTATTATTCCCATATTTAAATCTACGGGACCTCCAAAATAAACATTTGGTTTTGGATTTATTTGATGAAGTTTCGTCTCTTTTAAAATTGAATCTGCTTCATCTTTTAATTTTAAATCAGAAATAGACTTATTTATGATCAGCCCCATTGCTCCATCTTTATCATGACTACATATATAAATTAAACTTTTTTTAAAGATTGGATCATTAACATGAGGCATTGGAATTAGAAAGTTATTTGATAAATTTTTCATAATTAATACCACAATTTAAAAATATAAAAGTGAATAAAAAAGTAACAAATATTATTATTTTACATTAATATTAATAAGACTAATTATGAAAAATTATTTATTATTAATTATAATTGTATTTTGGGGCTGTGCAGCTCAAATGGCACCTAAAGGTGGGCCAATAGATGATATGGGACCTAAGCTTGTTAAAGTATCTCATAATATTAATTATAAAATCTTTAACACTGATGAAAAAATAATATTTTTCTTCAATGAATTTATTAATCCATTGAGCGTTGTAAATTCTATTAAAGTTTTTAATTTTGATGATTATACCTATCAAGTTAGAGGAAAAAAAATCATTCTTAAACCTAATGATAAATGGCCAAGTGCGATAAAATTAAAAATTAAACTTTCAAGAAAAATTAGTGATTACAATGGAAATGTAATGAGCTCTCCAATTCAATATACTTTTTTAGACAAAAATAATAACGATTTTAAAACTATTACAGGAAAAGTATATAATGCAAATGACGATTTATTTGAAGTTGCTTTATTTAAAAAAATGAATCAAGATTTTCATTTAATTGATTTGACTGAAACAGATGAAGAGGGAAATTTTTCATATAATTATTTATCTAATTCAAAATATATAGTTGTAGCTATATATGATTCATATAATAATTTAGATAATGATATAAAAACAAAAAAATATGGCTTTAGCTCAAAAGAATACCTTGATTTAACAAAACAAGATAGTATTTATACGGATATTAAAATAGCTTTACCACTTGAGAAATTATCTATTAAATCTTTTAAGCAAATAAATAATAAATTTGGTTATGTTTTACTAGATAATGGATTGGAAGAACCATTTTTCATTCCTGATAATACTAACTTTGGTGACTCAATAAATATTATTTTAAATTTATCAAATAGAATAGAAAGTTATACTACAGATAAATTTATTACAGCATTTAATAATATAAATGATACAATTCCACCTAAAATTATAGATTCAAAATACGATAACAATATTTATAAAATTATTTTTAATGAGCCAATTTCTAGAAATGACAAAGCACCTATTATATTCAATAAATTAGATACAATGATAAATGAAATTAATTACTCTTTCTATGATTCTTTCACATTAGTAATAGACAATGAAAATTTTGGTGAAATGTATATATATAATATATTCGATAATTTTTTAAATCAGAATCTGGATACTTTAAAAATAAATAAAGAAAAAATAGATTTTAAAAATAGCATAGGAGGAAATATTTTTGGAATTGTTAGAAATATTTCAGATTATCCTGTAGTTGTTCATGCTAAAAGTAATGATTTAAACTTATCAAAGTATGAATTTGTTGATTCATCAGGTAATTTTACTTTTATTAATTTATCACCTGGCTTTTATGAATTTGAAGCATTTGAAGTGATTGGGGATTATGACCCAAATGAATATTTTAACGGCAATTGGAACCCCTATGAAAAAGCGGCTAGATTTGGATATTATAATAAATCTTTAGAAGTAAGAGCACATTGGGATATTAAAGATTTAGTAATTGAGATTAGATAGTATGAAACCAAAAAAAATTTATGAAAACTTACTTTTAATTTCAAAAGAACTTAATATTAAAATCATACAAGGAAAAGGAAACTTTAAAGGCGGCAGTTGTGTTTATAAAGAAGAAAATTTAATTGTTTTAAATCATAATAAACCATTAGAGGTTAGATTGAAAAATTTAGCTTTAAGTTTATTAGAATTTGATTTAGATGCAATTGAAATTGATTTTCATACGAAACAAATTTTAGAAGATTACAGTATATCAAGGGAGATTAAATGAAAAAAGATTTTTTATGGGCGCCATGGAGAATGGATTATATTTCTAACCCTAAAAAAGAAAAAGATATTTTTTTAAAAAAAGGCCAATCACAAGATGATAGAAATAATCTTGTATTATATAGAGGTGTTAATGTTTTTGTAGTTATGAATCTTTATCCATATAATAATGCTCATTTAATGGTTGTGCCATATGCTAAACATGATGATATGACAGATTTAGATAATAAAGTTTTGTCAGAAATTATTTTAATATCAAAAAAATGCATGGAAATTCTTAAAAGTGAATTAAAGTGTGAAGGGTTTAATTTTGGATTGAATATGGGAAAAGCAGCAGGTGCAGGAATTGATGATCACCTTCATTATCATATTGTCCCTAGATGGTCTGGTGATTCAAATTTTATGCCAGTTATTGGACATACTAAAATTATTATGGAAAGTTTTTTTGATACTTATGATAAATTGAAACCATCATTTGATTTATTAAAATAATTATAAAAATTCTTTTTTATATTGAATTCTTTATATAATTTTATCGGCCTGAAATATAAATTTTTCCGGTATAGCTCAGTTGGTTAGAGCAGTGGACTGTTAATCCACGTGTCCCTGGTTCGAGTCCAGGTACCGGAGCTTAAAGCCCTTCTTTTGAAGGGCTTTTTTTATTAAGTCATTGTTGTATTACAATGGTTAATTATCATAAATTACATTATGAAATATGAATTAAAATTAATGTTAACTCTTTTTGTGAGCCTATTTTTATCATCATGTTTAAATAAAACAGTAGTTGTAGATAAAGATAATAACTCCATTACCTTTTATGAGTCTGGCTCTATTTTGAAAACAATCAATCTTGATGATAAAGGTTTTATTTTTAATATACAGACATTCAAAAATAATAAAATAGAATCTGAATGGATTGCAGATAACTCTAATATAAAACCTTCTTTTGAGTATTATGGTAATGGTCAAATTAAAGTAAAGGGATATTTGAAGGAAAATAAAAAGCATTCTCTATGGAGTTATTATGATAGAGACGGACATCTTTTAATTGATAGATATTTTAATTATGGAAAACCAACAAGTATTTGGATTTGGTATGATCACCATAACGACAATAAAGTTGAAAAGTATGAATTACACGATGACCTAAGAGGTGATGGTATGTTAACTAGATATTTTCAATCTTCTAATATTAAAGAAATTAAAACTTATACAAAAAATAAGTTAGATGGCAAATATCTTTTATATTACGACAATCCAGAAAATACTCTAAATATAAAAGGTGAGTATTTATTAGGTTCAAAAATTGGCAATTGGGAAGTCTTTGATTTAGAAGGTAACTTTCAAAATTACTTTGAATAGTTTTGTATCTTATGCTTGATAAATTTTTATCTCTATCTTCTATATATTACAAAGAATTAATTATTGTCATTTTAGTAGCAATTTCTATTTTATATACAAAAAATAGAACTGTAGCTATGGCTATTTGTACAGTATTATTAGTTTACTATTTTTATATAATTTTTTTTAAAATATGAAAAAGAAAGATATTGAACATCCTAAGCTATTTTTTGATTATATATTCATGGATAATAAAATAGAATTATCTTATTATTCAAATAAAATTGATAAAACTGGAAAACGTATTGCGCAAAAAAAGGAAGTAGATTCAAAAAAATTACCTGTTGAAAATTTATTAAGTTATTTGAATGAAATTGAATACAATAAATTGTTAAGATATATTTTAAGGCAAGAGAAAGTTTTGGATACATATAATAAAAAAGGTTTTACTGAGAAATATGACATTATTAAAGAAAGTTTAAATTTTATGTATGCATTTAAAAAACAGTTTAAGAAAGTCAATAGCCATGAATCTTGAATGGTTATATTCTAATTTAACATGGATTATTATTGTACTTGTTATTACTACAATTATATTATTTTTATTTCCAGTTATATTAGGAGCAGACCTTCTTAAAAAAACTAAAAAGAAAAAATAATGGATACTTTATACATAGGATTAGTGATGGCAGTAATTTTTTTGGGAATAACTGTAAGTCAGATATTTACACTTCAAAAAGAGGTAAGAAAATTAAAAAGTATAACTTCATTTTTAATGAAAGAGATTAAAAACAAAAAGGTTGATAATGAGTGATATGAATGAAAATATAGTGGATGAAAAAACTGAGTCTAGTAGAATTTATTCTCTTTTTTACTCTTTTTTTCTTATACCATTAATGATAGTTGTGTTTGGAATTTTATTTTATTTATTATTTGCTGTTATTACGGAAGAACCAACAGACATAAACCAGTTATTAGTTAAATTGGAGACAGGCTCTATTAGGGATAAGGCAAATGCAAGCTATAGAATGAATAAGTTATTTTATAATGATCCCTCGATATATAATGCATCTTATAGAGATAGAATTATTAAGATTCATAATATGTCAAAGTCAGAATTATTAAATGACAATACTTTGAGAATGCATACAATAATGATAATGGGAAATTCGACAGATACAACCTTTGGGTCCGTATTAATGGATGAGTTATATTCAGAAAATGAAGAATTTAGAATCAAGGCAATTGAAGCCTTAGGAAAATTAAAATTTTCTGGATCTTCAAGCTCAATAAAACAATTTTTATCATCTGAAAATAGCTTCTTAGAAAAGTTGGCAGCAGCTGGAAGTCTTGGAAATATTGCCAATAAAAATGTTATTCCAGAATTAGTATCACTCATTAATAGATGGCCTTCTGATTGGTTAGATACGGATGGGCCAGAGCTAAGATGGGAAGCTGCATTAGCTCTTTTAAAAATGGATTATTCTGATGATAATACAAATAAAATTATCAATAATTTACTATTAAGATCTCATTACAGTTCGTATCAAGAATTAGATGAAAATACTGTGAATTTTGTGATTCTAAAAATCTTGAATATTTTATACTCAATTGATGATACCAATTTGCTATTACCATTTTCTGAGAACTTAAAAATTTTATCAGATAATGATTCAAATCTTGAAATTAGAAATTTTGCTAAAAAGTCACTAAAACTCATTCAATAATAATTATTAATTTTTTTTCTTATTTTAATTGCCTAATTATTTCAAAAAACTTTAAATTATAGGTCAGTTGATGAAAATAATTTAAGAGAGAAATGGCAAAAGATAAATTTATCCCAAAAGCCTCTGTAGGTAATAATCAAGATAATCAGATATCTAGAGGAAAATTCATTTCAGTTTTATCTGTTGGATGGCTTGCATTTGTTGCTGGATTAGGTGGTTTTTTTACAGCTTTAGGCAGAATGTTTTTTCCAAACGTAAGTTTTGAACCTCCAATGGAATTTAAAATAGGTTATGCTGACGACTTTGAAGTTGGCAAAGTTGACCTGCGCTTCAAAAAAGAATTCAATGTATGGGTTGTGAGAGATAAAGAAAGTATTTACGCCCTATCAACTGTCTGTACTCATTTAGGTTGTACACCAAATTGGCTTGAAGCTGAAAAGAAATTTAAATGCCCATGCCATGGTAGTGGCTTTAGAAGTTCTGGCATGCATTTCGAAGGTCCAGCACCACGCCCATTAGAGAGATTTAGAATTTTTCTTGCTGGTGATGGTCAAATCGTGGTAGATAAAAATAAAAAGTTTAATTTTGAAAAAGGAGAATGGACTAGACCTGAAGCATCACTAAAGGTTTAGTGCTATTAAATATGGAAGAAGAGAATAAACAGTCATTATTTGATAAATTTTTAAATTCACAACTTTATAAATCTATAATTAGATCTGGAGTTCCTAGAACTAGACGACAAAGAATGTATGCTGTTTTAGGAAATGTTTTTTTACATTTACATCCAGCTAGACTGCCTAGGCATGCCGTCAAAATAGGTTATACATGGTGCATGGGTGGATTATCATTTTTCATTTTTGTAGTTTTGACTATTACAGGTATTATGTTAATGTTTTACTACAGACCTACAGTTGAATATGCATTCACAGATATTATTGATTTGGGTGAACAGGCTCCACTTGGTATTATGAGAGAACTACACAGGTGGGGTGCGCATGCAATGGTATTAACTGTATGGCTTCACATGCTTAGAGTTTTTATGACAGGCTCATATAAACCTCCTCGTGAATTTAATTGGGCAGTTGGTGTGATATTGATGACTTTGACCATGTTTTTAAGTTTTACTGGTTATCTACTACCATGGGATCAATTAGCTATTTGGGCCATAACAGTAGGAACAAATATGGCCAGAGCTCATCCATTTATTGGTAGTGAAGGACCTGGAGCATCTTTACTTACAATAGGAGATTTGAATTTAGTTACCACCTCATCTGACGTTAGATATGCTTTATTAGGAGGCAGGTTTGTTGGAGAGGCTACTTTATTAAGATTTTATGTTTTACATTGCATTTTTGTTCCCTTTATTGCTATGATATTTATGGCTGTACATTTTTGGAGAATTAGAAAAGATGGAGGAATATCAGGACCTTTATAAATATCCTGATATTATCAAATGTATAAATTTTTATCATTAATATTTTATTTTTCATTTCTTTCAGCTGCAGGAGGAGGGGGCCCATATACTGGTGAATCTAATTCTGTATTATTAGCATTTAAAGAATTTGTAAATATAATTTCTGAGCCAATTATTTCTTTTACTGTTTTAACTTTAATCTTTCCATTATTGTTTCCACCTACAGATTTTTTTGACAAAATTCATAGAAAGTTAGGCTTTCATCATCTATGGACAAATGCTGGTGGTTATTTTATGTTTATAGTTACAACATTTTTTTTCTATTTAGGCTACACTGATCCATATTTTAGTATTATTTTAAATAAGCCTGATAACTTTCCAATTGTGTTAATGGTTTATTCAATGCTTTTTGTCACATGGTATGCTATGAAAAAAGCATATATAAATGATAAAAGATTAGAGGCTGGTAAAAAACCAAGAGAATATAATGATCCAGAAGATAAAGTTCTGGTATGGCCTGATTTAGTTTATATTGAATTTATAGCTCTTTTAGTTTTTACTGCTTTTTTAACTATTTGGTCAATTTTACTTTCTGCCCCTCTTGAGGAGCCAGCTAATGCAGCAGCAACTCCAAACCCTTCAAAGGCGCCATGGTATTTTTTAGGCCTTCAAGAAATGTTAGTATATTTTGATCCATGGATAGCAGGTATCGTATTTCCAATTTTTATCATACTAGGAACATCAGCTATACCTTACATGGATATAAATAAAAATGGAGATGGATATTATTCCTTCAAAGAACGTAGAGTGGGAATCTTCATTTTTATGTATGGTTGGATTGCGCTTTGGTTATATTTAATTGTTATAGGAACTTTTTTTAGAGGGCCCAATTGGAATTTCTATGGACCATTTGAATGGTGGGATCCACACAAGCTTGAAGTGCTTAACAATGTTAACTTATCAGAATATGTATGGGTATTTATGCTTGGACAGGAGACCCCTGCAAATATTTTATTAAGAGAATCTGTAGGATTTATTTTGACGTTTGCCTATTTATTTGTTTTGCCTTTAATATTAAGCCAAACATTATTAAAGAATATGTTAAAAGCATACGGCCCTGTAAGATATACATTTCTATGCTTGTTTGGGCTTACCATGCTTTCTCTTCCAATAAAAATGTTCTTAAGATGGTCAATTAACTTAAAATATATTGTATACATTCCTGAATGGTTCTTTAATATCTAGATGAGGTTTATAAGTGGATTATAAAAATGATGAAAGATATTGGGATATAACCTTACTAAATAAATGGTTTGCATTTGCAGCTATTATATGGACTGTAACCATGGTTTGGATGTTTATTGATGATAATGATGATGAATTTAAATACTATCAAAGTGAGTATTATTCCATACTAAAAGATAAAACAGAAGCAGATTATGATCAGTTATATTCTGAGGTGTCTGATGTAAAACAAAAACTTGAATTAGAGTTGGATAATAAAAAATCTATATTAGATTCGAAAATTAATTTAATTAATGAAATCAACGATTCAATTCAAGTAGCTAAGGATCAGTATGCTAAAGTTAATATTGACTTTAAAGCAACTATTGCTGAGGTAGATGTTGCTAAGTATATGGTTGAGAAAGAAAAAGCTGATAATAAATATAATGAAACATCTGAAGTATATAATAATTATATAAAATATATTAATCAAAGAGATATCCTAAAAAAATCTAAAGAAACTTTAGAGATAAAAGTTAGCAGTTTTGAGTTAGAGATTGAACAATTAAATGAAGATGTTAAAAAAGCACAGCAGAAAAGAAATAAAGAGCTGAAAAGATTAGATTTATTAGAAAATCAATTAAATAAACTTGACCGTAATAGGATGTCTCTTGCTAATCAAGTGGCTGACATTATTAGAGATTTACCTATAGTTGACTTTTTAGATCCAAAGTTAAAAATACAACAAACAGTAGTTTCTGATGTAAAATATGATGTGAATTTCGCTAAAGTTTCAACTGTTGATAGATGTGTAAGTTGTCATATGGGAATAGAGGATGAAAAATTTGCTAATGAAGATCAACCATACACATCCCACCCTAATTTAGATTTATTTGGAGCTTCTTCATCGCCACATCCTTTTAATGAATTTGGTTGTTCTAGTTGCCATTCCGGAAGAAGTAGAGGAACTGGATTTACTTCTAGCGTACATATGCCTTTTGACTCCAAACAACAAAAAGAATGGGAAGACAAATATGACTGGGAAATTATGCATCACTGGCTACAACCAATGTTACCTTCAGAGTATAGTCAGGCTGGCTGCTTTAAATGCCACACTGAACAACCATATTTAGAAGGTGGTGATCAATTACAATTAGGTATTTCTTTAATTAAGCAAAATGGCTGTAATGCCTGTCATCATATTGAAAGTATTCCTAAAGATTATAATGTTGGTCCTGACTTAACAAAAGTATATCAAAAATTTGATAAAGACTGGACTTTTAAATGGATTAAAAATCCTCAAAGCTTTAGATACAATACCATGATGCCTCATTTCTTTGAGCAAGATAACAATTCATCACCTGAAATGATTAAAAGAAATAATGCAGAAATATATGCTATTACAGAATATTTATATAAAGATGAAGATTATAAAAAATCTAGTTCAAGTAGATATTTAGGAGATATGGAAAGTGGTGAGATATTGGTTAATGCAATAGGGTGTATGGGTTGTCACCAAATAGAAGAGAATCCAGAAAATTACACACCTGAAACAGATGAGTACGAGTTTTATTTATCAAATCATGGATATGATTCTGAAGAAACTACAAATCACAACCTTCTTGATCAGCAAGGACCTAACCTAATCGGTCTGGGGTCAAAAGTATCTGCTGAATGGTTGTATGAATGGTTGAAAAATCCTAAAAACTATTGGGAAAAAACTAGAATGCCTAATTTGAGACTCTCTGATCAAGAAGCTAAAGATATTACGGCTTATTTATTATCGTTTAAAAATGAAGAATTTGAAAATCAAGAAATTCCTAATTTATCTAAAGAAACATTTCAAGATGAACTTGAAAACATTGCTTTTAGTTGGCTGAGTAAATCTTTTAATTATGTTGAGGCAGAAGAAAAGTTCACTGATTTAAAAAATAATGATGAATTAACTGGTTATGTTGCAGATAAAGCAATAAGATATTATGGTTGTTACACTTGTCATAATATGGATGGATATGAAGATGCAAAACCAATAGGCGCTGAATTAACCTATGTTGGTTCTAAGCCGCTAAACAAGTTTGACTTTGGACATATTCATGATATACAACACACAAATTTTAGTTGGATGAATCAAAAACTTGCAAATCCAAGAATTTTTGACAGAAGCAAAGTTGTAGCGCCTGAAGATAAATCAAGAATGCCAAACTTTTATTTAACTAAAACAGAGATAGAGGCCATAACAACAGTCCTATTAGGTTTAACAGAGACCCCTAAAATTGAAAGTAGTAAACTTGCTGATTTAGATAAAAGTATTCAAGAATTAGCTGGCTATAAGTTAATAAGGCAATATAACTGTTATGGATGTCATGAGATTTATGATGAAGGTGGTAGAATTGCGGATTCAATTAAAGAAATTTTGCCTGAGCAACTACAGGCTGAGCATAGAAATTATGCTCCACCTAGTTTATATGCTGAGGGCTCAAAAGTTCAATCAGATTGGCTATTTTCTTATTTGCAAGATCCAATCACTATAAGACCTAATTTACAAGTTAGAATGCCATCATTCAATTTAAGTGATGATGATTGGAATGCAATTATTGCGGCTTTTAAAGATATGGAGGATAATGAATTATCATATGAATCCATTCATATGGTTGATGAAAACAGCACTAAATATAGGCAAGGTTATGAACTAGTATCTGATTATGGATATTATGACCTAGATCAAGATGAATGGGTAGATGCATTTAATGAAGGATCAAGATGCTATGTATGTCATTTTGAAGGTGATGTTCCTCCCGGAAAAGATTATGCAATTTCTGACCCATTAGTATGGGCTCCTAATTTAGCACTTTCAAAAGAACGTTTAAGACCTGAATGGATTAAAGAATGGTTAAGAAATCCTCAGCATTACATGGAATATACCAAGATGGTTGCACCTGCTTTATATAATAAATGTCCAGAATGTCTTGATGGTGATTTGACTGATGAGCAATATGCTGAATTAAAAGATATATCTGATAATAAAGAGAATCCTAGCTGGAGATCAGGTGATGATGCTGATTATAGGTTAGAAGCTATAACTGATTGGATTTTTTCCGTTGAAGGAAAAATTGATATATCAACTGAGATTCAAAATTACTTTGACAAAAATGGATATATACACTTTCAAGAAGATGAAGATGAAGATGATTGGGGAGATGATGACTGGTAAAGTCTAATCTAAACCATTAACTTTTAAAATATTTTTAATTTTTAACTCAACTTCTTTTGGAAGCCAAGAATCACCACCAAAACTATCAATTAGATTATTCTGAGGTCCAATTAATAAAGATTTAAGTGTGTGATTAATATCTCTAGGATCACCCTCATCTATACCACTAAAACCAAGACCTGCTTGCATAGTTAGATTTAAAATATCATCTTTGTTTCCGTAGCTAGATAAAAAGTGAATATTTTCATAATTGTCAAATATATCTCCATATGCTTTTTTTAAAATTTTTGGCGTGTCATAACTATAGTCGAAACTGATTATAATAAATTCTATGTTTGGATTGTTTTTAAATTGATTTACTAAGTATTGATTTTTCAAAATAACCGCTGGGCAAAAATTAGGCATAGGACATCTGGAAAAAATAAAAGATATAAACTTTATTTTTTCACCATATGAACTTAGCTCTACATTATCATCATTCATATCTAAGAAGCTAAAATTAGAAATTTTTTCTCCTATTTGAATCACTTCATCTTCTTCAAAAAAGTCATCAAATACTTCATTTTCATTTAAATCTCTATGCCCAACAATTTTTAATTGATTAGCCCAAGTTTTAGCGGGGGCATTTTGTCTTTCAATAATATTAAATATAAAATTTAAGCTATCACCTATTTCGTAATTTGTTAAATTTATTGCAGAATCAATATTAAACATCATAGTCATTTCCATCATAAAACCTGGAACTTCATCATGCTTAATCATCATTTGTTTTTTATCTTCAAAAATATCAATTATAACACCTTTGAATGGATAAGTTGTTATTGGATTTTCTTGTTTTGAGCATGAAAACAAGAATAAAACTAAAAGTAAAAGTTTGATCATATAAATAAGAATTAAAAGCCAACCATGTAATTTTGATTGGCTTTTATAATTTAAGTATTATTTTTTCTTTGCAGGTCTTTTGAAAGTCATGGTTCCAACATCAGTGGTTTTATCTGCCATGGTAAAATTTTGTTTGAAATTTTCACCACAATAACCATCTGCTTTCATACTTTTATCCCACTTCTCATGCCAGAAGCATAACTCATACTCACCAGCCTCAAGTCCTGATAAATCTATTGAGTAATTTCCATCAGCATCAGTAACACTCCAGTATGGATGATCTAATACAACTACCCATGTTTTCATCCATGGATGAACATCACATTTAATATAAAATGGATCTTCTTTAGAATTAAACTTCTTAGTTGATGGGTCAGATTTAGCTGGCATTGCAAAATTAAATGCATTATTTACTTTTGACATTGAATGAATGTTATGTAAAGTTTTATCACTATTTTTAATTAGCAATTCCTGACCTTCCATAATACCTGTTACATGCGGAGTGTATTTACAACCTATTTGATCTAACTCAATAGGGTTTGATGGAACACTAGCAGAATGTTTAGGATTATTTATCCAAACCATTACATTTTGAAGAAAATTTTCTTCATTAATCAAAAAACTCTCATTAAATACAGGGCCACTATGTGATTTTCCACATATTGGGTCTGCATTCATATTTACTTTTTTAGGTCTCGGAGCTTTACCATCGTAAAACACCTTACCTACTACTTCAGTAACATCGGCAGCCAACATTGTTGAGCTAGCTAATGCTAATATTAACCATTTGATTATCATCGCATTTATCCTTTTCTTTAAAAATAATTAATAATTATTACTTAAATTTAAGCTAGTTTTTATTAATCATTCAACAATATTAGTACAAGTTATGTGGACTTTAGTTATAATTAGTCATTTTTTAATGTTAATATCATTTATTTTGCTTACGCTATCTGCAATTAATGGGCATTTTGTACCTACAATTGGAGGAGGCTTAACCCTGAATTCTTATTCAATAGTTTCTATAATGATATATGTTTTTACTCAATCTCTTATTTTTTTCTTAATTATTACAATCAATAAAAGTATGAATACAATAATTGTTGAAAATAATTATGATATTAAAAATGAAAGATATAAAACTTACAAGAGAAAAATGCATATACATACTACTACTAATATTTTAGTAATATCAACTTTAGCAATTTTATTCGGGGCTGTACATACTGGTATTATTAGTGAAATGGTTCACAATATATTTTTTATTTTTGGGATAATTCATTATGGATATGTTATAACAATTGAATATAATTGTTTTAAAGAAATTAGTAAAATAATATCTCGTATAAATGAGTTAAATGTTAGTAAATTATCTGACGGTTAGATATGTATTATTTAGCAAAATTTTTTGAGTTAATTGGTATTGGTGTAATCACATATAGTTTCTATATATATTTTCCCGATCCAATGACTTATGAATTACTGGCTTATGGGTCATGTTTTTTTATAGCCGGTTGGATAATAGAAAATTTTTTATTAAAAGGTTAAAATTAATGGATTATAAAATAGAGGATCATTTAAAGGCAGTTCCTGAATTACCGGAATTGATCCGAACTAAAAAGAACAGACCACCTAAAATGGCTGTTGTTGATGAGGATAATTGTACGGGTTGTTCTGCATGTGTTCCTTTTTGTCCTGTTGATTGTATTGAACCTGTTCCAGAAGAAAAATATAATGATGTGTCAATACCACCAGTTCAAGTTAGATGGAATGAATGTATTGGTTGTCAAGTTTGTGCTAAAGTATGTGATAAATTAACATGGAATGCAATAAGGATGATACCTACTAATGCATTTGAAGATAGGTACGAATTTACCGTTGATAAAAAAATAGATAATGGGTAAAAATGAGTAACGAAAATCATCAAGAATCATTCATTAGAAAATATATATTCTCAATAGATCATAAATGGATTGGTATTCAGTATGGTGTAACAAGTATGATATTTTTATTATTTGGATTTGTATTGATGATGATAATGAGATATCAACTAGCGTATAATACAAGTACAGGCCTTGAGAAAGATATCATATCTCCAGATATGTATAATGCTCTTGGTGCTATGCATGGAACAATTATGGTATTTCTTGGAGTAGTACCAATGGTGGTTGGAGCTTTTGGAAATTATTTGGTTCCTTTACAGGTAGGGGCTCCTGACATGGCATTTCCTAAATTAAATATGATGAGCTATTGGATGTATTTTGTAGGTGGTGTAATTATGTTAGCCAGTTTTTTTATACCAGATGCATTACCAGCACACTCTGGTTGGACTTCTTATGTACCTCTAGCGACACTTTCATCAGGCCCTGGGCAAACATTCTGGCTTTGTGGAATGATATTTTTGATCGCTTCGTCATTATTGGGTTCAACAAATATAATTGTTACAATTTTTCAACTAAGAGTACCTGGCTTAACATGGATGAGGTTACCTTTTTTCATTTGGGCGCAATTAGTAACCTCTTTCTTATTACTTTTAGCTTTTCCACCTTTGCAAGCTGCTGCAATTTTTCAGCTTTCAGATAGATTAATTGATACAGGGTTTTTTGATCCTTATGCAGGCGGTAGCGTATTACTTTACCAGCATTTATTTTGGTTTTTAGCTCACCCTGAAGTTTATGTATTAATATTGCCAGCATTAGGTATAGTGGCTGAGGGAATATCAAATAATATTAGAAAGCCATTATGGGGTTATAAATCTATGGTTTATTCTAGTATATGGTTAGGTTTTATGTCTTTTATCGTTTGGGCTCATCATATGTTCTTAACTGGTATGGGAACAACAATGAGTAGTTTTTTCATGATTACTACAATGATAATTTCTATTCCTTCGGTTATCATCTTATCATCTTTATTTTTATCACTTTGGGGTGGTTCAATTCGTTTTAATACCCCAATGTTATTTGCGCTATCATTTCTTCCAATGTTTGGTATTGGCGGATTAACTGGCTTACCTCTTGGTTTAGCAACAGCTGATATTCATTTACATGACACATATTATGTTATAGCTCATTTCCATTATGTAGTTGCACCTGGGACAATCTTTGCAATTTTTGCTGGAATTTATTTTTGGTTCCCAAAAATTACTGGAAAAACAATGTCTGAGGTTTTAGGTAAGATACACTTTTATGGATCGCTTATTTGTATGAATGGAATTTTTATGCCTATGTTTTTACAAGGATTAACAGGTTTATCAAGAAGGATGGCAAATGGTGGTTATGATTACGCTCATGCAAAAGAAGTTTTATATTTAAATGAGATCATGTCCATATCAGCTTTTCTACTATTTTTCTTTCAATTATTTTTCATATATAACTTCTTTTGGACAATATTAAGAAAAAGATATGAAACAGAAAACGATACAAATCCTTGGAAATCAACAACCATTGAATGGACAGATACCACTTCACCTCCTTTAGGACATGGAAATTTTGAAGTTATACCTACTGTTTATAGAGGTGCTTATGAATATAGTGTTGAAGGTCGAGATAAAGACTATTATCCACAAACAGAGGAATAAATAAGTATGGATATTGAAATACCTTATAACGTAGATGAGCGAAAAGATACTGGTTTATATAATAGTAAACTTGGTATCTGGTTATTTTTAGCATCTGAAATTATGTTATTTGGAGCATTGTTCTCTACATACATTATATTGAGAACAGGTGATCCGTTTTGGATGTTACATGTAAAAGAGGCTCATTTAAATATACCATTGGCGACTCTTAATACTGCAGTTCTGATACTATCAAGTGTAACATTTGTGATGTCTTGGGTATCGCTAAAACTTAAAGATTTATCTAAATTTAAATTTTATATGGGCATAACCTTATTATGCTCAATTATATTTTTAGTTATAAAGTATTTTGAATATACTTCTAAATTTGATGCAGGCCATTATCCTTGGACACATAATTTTTATGCTGTCTATTTTACTATGACAGGTTTGCATGGTTTACATATTATTGGTGGCATAATTGTTAATGCTTATTTTTGGTTGCCAGTAGGTTCAAAAATGTGGAATACTGAACCTGAGAGATTTACAAATAGAATTGAAGTGGCAGGTCTATATTGGCACTTTGTTGATCTAGTATGGATATTTTTATTTCCATCAATTTACTTACTGTAGGAAAAATTATGTCAAGTCACAATATAGAATCACATATTAAAGTTTATTGGAATGTATTTTATGCACTTCTTGCATTTACGGTATTGACTGTTGCAGTTTCTTATATTCCATTTGAAGAATACACATTCTTACCATTTAGTCCTATTTTTTGGATATTATTTGTTGGTTTAACTATAGCCTGTATTAAAGGATATTTAGTATCAGCATATTTTATGCATTTAAATGATGAGAGTAGCACAATATATTATACTCTTTTAGTATCAGTTATCTTTTTATTTGTATTACTATTTATTCCTCTATCATGGAGGGCGAGTGGCGAATCTCATTCAGCTGAATATGAACAATATATTAATACAGATAATTATGTAAAATTTACTGAACCTAAGCACCATAGTAAGGATGATCACTAATATGCCTTCAATAAAACATTTTCATATTTTGTTTGTTTTAGCATCAATATTTTTATTTATATTTTTTGCTTATTGGTCCTTTGTCGAGGGTATAATGTATTATTTCTATGGTTCAATTATTTCCATATTAGTTATAGGGTTCTATGGAATTAAATTTTATAGTAAAGTTAAAGAGTTAAGTTTATGATTATTTTTGTACTTTTACTTATAGATGTATTGTCCGCATGTGCTGTATGCTATGGTAGTCCAGATGAACCTGCCGTTAAAGCTGTGCAGGCAGGTATTTGGGTTTTACTTGGAGTGGTTATTTTTGTATTAAGTAGCATTGGACTTTTTATGTATAACATTGCAAAAAAATCACGGGAATTATAATATGAATTTTATTAAATCATTTATAGATAGTTATATGCCTCCTAATTATTCTGCCCATGGAGTACATATTGATACTTTGATATATTGGGTTCATTATTTAATGTTTATTCTTTTTGTAGGATGGGGAGCATATTTCATTTATACAGTATTTAAATTCAGAGAATCAAAAAATCCAAAAGCTAATTACAAAGGTGTAACTTCACATTATTCAACTTATGCTGAAGTAGGAATTGTATTATTTGAGGCTTTTTTATTAATTGCTCTTGCTCTACCTAAATGGCAAGATTTAAAAATTAATATTGATAAACCAAAAAATGAGCCTATTGAAGCATCAATTTTAGATTTAAGAAATAGTTTTTTAGATATTGAAGGTGTTGAACAAGATGATATAACCACTTTTTTTCCCCAAAATGAAATTAATAAAGACAAGCAGGTTATTCACATTATTGCTCAAACATTTAATTATAATATTCATTATCCTGGACCTGATGGTAAATTTGGCCCAAGACACTTAGATTTAGTAAATGATGGGGAAGGTGAATATATTGGTTTGGATTGGAGTCATCCAGATAGTAAAGATGATATTGTATTACAAGATGAGTTAATTCTTGAGGTGGGAAAGCCTGTATTAATTTATTTGACATCAAAAGATGTAATACACAGTTTATTTTTACCTGAATTTAGAGTTAAGCAGGATGCTATTCCAGGTCAAAAAGTTGCAATCTTTTTTACACCTGAAAAAACAACAGAAGAATTTTTAGAAGAATTAAATCCAACTGAAGAATTTGTATTATGGGATTATATTGCAGATCCTGAAAATTATGATTATGAATTTTTAGATTTTAACGGTGATCAAACACCAGAAAATCAATCATCTATGAGAGCAGAAATTTTTGACAACAAATATGGTAGAGATACTTTTCAGATAGGCTGTGCCCAACTTTGTGGTAGTGGTCATTCTGCAATGGCTAAAGGAGATATGTTTATAGTATCAAAAGAAGAATATCAAAAATGGTACTTTGGTCAAATGTGGGCAAAAAATAGCATTGTTCCCGATGATGAATGGGGAGATGATGATTGGTAAACATTTATCTTTATATAATTTTATATTATAATGAATGAAATTTTAACAATTGATTATCAATCTCCTGATCTAGGAAAAAAATTAACAACCTCTTTAAGAAATACTGGTTTTTCAGTAATAAAAAATCACCCTATTTCGCATACCTTAATTGATAATATATACCTTGAATGGAAAGCATTTTTTAGTAGTAATGCTAAGAAAAGTTATCATTTTGATTTAGTTAAACAAGATGGTTTTTTTCCCTATTTATCAGAAAATGCTAAAGATAGCAATGTAAAAGATTTGAAAGAGTTTTTTCATATTTATGATTGGGGTAGATACCCAAAAGAATTATCAAACAATACAAATTTGCTAATAACTGAATTTAAAAAAATGGCAGATAAGTTATTATCTGAAATACATAATAATTCACCAAACGAAGTAAAAAACAGTTATTCTATGCCACTAAATCATATGATTAAAGATAGTTCAACTAATCTATTAAGAGTTATTCATTACCCGCCATTAAATGATAACAAAGCTCCATCAGCAATTAGAGCGGGTGCTCATGAAGATATTAATTTAATAACATTACTGGTAGCAGGATCTGAGCCAGGTTTGCAAGTATTATCACAAGATAATAAATGGGTAGATGTATCTACAAGCTCAGAATATATTGTAGTTAATATAGGTGATATGCTTCAAGAATGTTCAGGTGGTTATTTTCCTTCAACTACACATAGAGTAATAAACCCATCAGATAAAAATATGTCAAGATATTCAATGCCTTTTTTTGTGCATGCGAGAGATGATGTTTCATTATCAAAAAAATATACAGCAAAGTCATATCTTGAAGAACGATTAAAGGAAATAGGTTTAAAATAAATTCTTTAATTTGAAGCTTATAAAAGATAGTAATACAGCTGCAATAACATCGTAAATTGGCTCAATATCAGGATATATAAAATTCCAAAGAATTACCATTATTAACCAAATAATGTAAATAATAATATTTTTATAATTTTTAATCATAGTTGTAAACAAAAAATCCCTCCATTTCTGAAGGGATTTTAAGTGGTCGGAGACGGAATCGAACCGCCGACACGAGGATTTTCAGTCCTCTGCTCTACCAACTGAGCTATCCGACCAAAATAAAAATTTATCAAAACAAATAATAGCCCTAAATTAGAGATGATTAATTTAATATAATAAATATTTTTATGGAAATAATTTTAGCAACACACAATTTAGATAAAAGCAAAGAATTACAAGAATCATTAAGAGGTTCAAAAATTAAGATTCTAACATTATCAGATTTTCCTGAAATTGGAGAAATTGTTGAGGATGGTAATTCCTTAGAAGAAAATGCTTTTATTAAATCAAGAACAGTATTTAATCTAACTAAGATACCAACAATATCTGATGATACTGGTCTGGAAGTTGATGCATTAAATGGAGCTCCTGGAATATATTCAGCTAGATATGCTGGCATTAATGCTTCTTATACTGATAACGTCAATAAAATGCTTAATCAGCTTAAAAATGTTGATAAAAATTTAAGAACTGCGACATTTAAAACAGTAGTTACTTTTGTTAGTAATGATTTGGAACTTGTTTCTGAAGGAAGCGTAAAAGGTTTTATAACAGAAAAACCGTCTGGTAATAGTGGATTTGGTTATGATCCAATTTTTTATGTTATGGAAAAGAATAAAACATTTTCAGAAATGAATATAAATGAAAAAAAAGAATGTTCACATAGAGGCAAAGCAATTGCAAACCTTAAGCAATTATTTAAAGAAAATAATATTTTCTAGGTTTTATATATTTTTTCTGCCATGTTTTATTTTTTCTAATCAAATAAATTATATTTCAACGGAGTATAGTTTATCTTTTTATTTTAAATTTTTACCAAATATTCCACATCCATTTGATGAAAAAGATTTTTATTATGCTAATTATGAAAATTCGTATTCAGATAAGTATCTAAGTATTAACCATGCTTACAGAAAAAATAAAAAAATAAAATCTATTAAGAAGTTAAAAAGATTTAGAACTGACATTGAAGCTGGATTAAACAATAATACTTATTTAATGTTAAATACTCACCATGAAAATGATATTACTATCCCAGTAGCAGTAGATTTAAGCTGGTATTATAAAAATGCTATCTCTCATAATCAAAGATTCAAATTAATTAAAAAAATAAATAAAAATTTCACTTTAAAAAATAATAGAAGAAATATACCAGATGCAGCTTTAAAATTAATCAATCAAGATGTTGCGGGAACAAATGTTGCCCTTAATATTAGAGGTGATATAAGTGTAAATGGAGAAATTATTTTTGAAAATAAGGATTTAATTGCGCTCAATTCAAATGAAAATAAATCATGGGATATTGATATTGAACAAACTCAGCGATTTGATTTAGAAGGTAAGATTGGAGAAAAGTTATCCTTAAATGCTACACAAGATTCTGAAGCAGATTTTAATTGGGAGAATGATTTAACAATTAAATGGGAAGGTAATAAAAATGATATTCTTCAATTAGCTGAAGCTGGAAATATTAATTTAAGTTTACCTTCAACTCAGTTTGTAAGTGTAGGTAGTGGTAAAAGCGAAGGTTTATTTGGATTAAAAACTATACATCAGTTTGGACCCCTTGAAGTACAATCAATTATTTCTAGAGAACAAGTTAAAAAATCTGCAAAATCATTTTCAGGAGGACAAACATCAGAATGGAGCTTTATTAATGATTATAATTTTATTAAGGACAGATATTTTTTCATAGAAGAAAAGTTTAAAAGTCAATATTATCCATTGAAAATAAATAATGGCAATCTAGTTCATTCATATAATCCAAATGGTATAATATTTGATTATGAAGTTTATAAAAAATCTATTACTTCTAATGATGATGGAGTTCTTGATATAGTTTATGGGACAGCATTTATCAATCCTTTGGATTCAACATCAACTCAAATTTCAGGAAACTGGAAAAAATTAATAGAAGGACAAGATTATGAAATAGATAGATTATTAGGTTATGTAAGGTTAAATAATATAAGCAGTCAGGAAGCTGTTGCAATTAGCTATGATTATGGAAATTATGATTTTACAACAGGCACTTATATTAAAGATTCACTTTTAATTAATGGAACTGATTTAGAGTTAGTATATGATATTTGTTTAGATGAAGATTATAATCAAACTGATGATATTTGTGATTTAGATGGAGATGGTGTTACAGTTGAAGGAATAGATTATATTGAATTAAATGGTAATCCTGAATTCCAGCCACAAGAGCCCAAACCAATTTCAATGAAATTAGTGAAAATGGATAGTCCAACAACTCCAAACTATGATACTTGGCCTTTAATGTTTAAAAATGTTTATTCATTAGGTTCTTCTATTTCTGATTTAAATTCTTTAGAGTTAGATATTGTTTATAATAATGCAGGTCTAGAAGAAACACATAGCCAAGTTAATAATTTTCAATCATTTTTAACAATTTTTGGTTTAGACACTAGAAATTCCAATGGTGATGAAATTCTTGATTCAAGCAATGAATTTTATACTGGTGATGGTAAAATAGATAATAATACGGTATTAATTAATCCAATTTATGGTGAATTATTTTTGCCTAGCCATTTACCTTTTGCTCATGATAATAATCCAAGAACAGATTATGAAGTTGAATGTGAAGTTGGTTTAGAATTTCCTATATACATTACCCCTCAAGAATGTGAAGAAATTGGTGGTCAAATTATAGATGAAATTTTTAATTATACAGACTTTACAAATTCAAATATTTACTGGGGAATTAACAGTGAAGATTTAGAATATTATTTGGATACAGATTTAGATGATCAAAATAATGACTTTTCAATTTCAGATGATGGGCCGGCCATGTATTATTCTGTTGATAATCAAGAAATCATTAGTGAACATGAATTTATGATTAAATACAAACATTCTTCAGGAAATTCTACCATAGATTTAGGAGGATTTATGATTGTTGAAGGAAGTGAAACTGTTACACTTAATGGTACAATTTTAAATAGAGGTGTTGATTATACCATAGATTATTTTTCAGGAACTGTAAACTTTATTAATGCAGATGCTATGCTACCAGGGGCAAACATTAACATTACATATGAAGAAAATGAATTAATTTCTGTAGATCAAAAACTATTATTTGGAACCCATTTAAAGTATGGGTTTGATTCACAAAATTTCATTAGTGGAGGACTATTTTATTATGATCAATCAATAATGGATGAAAATGTTGAAATTGGATATGAGCCAATGAGAAATTTCATATGGAACATAAATGGTAGATATGAAAGAGAATTGGAGAGATTAAACAATGCTCTAAATAAAATTTCATTCATAGATGCTTCAGCCCCATCCAAAATAAGTTTTGAAGGTGAATTTGCAGAAGTATATCCAAACCCAAATCCATTAGGTCAAGGTTTTTTAGATGATTTTGAAGCATCAAAAAGATCTGTTTCATTAAATTTAAGCGCTAGAGGATGGAAAGAGTCATCTACACCTTATGATACATTAGGAAATTTAAAATCTCTTGATTTAAAGGAACAAATGATATGGTATAATCCTTATAATGAAATTCAAACAACTGATATATGGCCCACTCAAGAGACATCTAGTCAGGCTGGTAATGCATATACAAAAACATTATGGTTAAGACCTTTATTTCAAAATCAAGAAAATGAATTGGAAGCATGGAATGGAATCACTACATCTCTTTATTCTAGTGATTATGATTTAAGTCGAAAAAAATATTTAGAAATTTGGGTGAATGCAGAAAATTTTGAACAGGATGAAGTGAAATTGCATATAGATTTAGGTCATGTTTCAGAGGATATAAATCAAGATAATTATTTAAATACTGAAGATTTAGATGTATATGGTAATGGTTGGGGCGATAATAATTTATCAGATGAAGAAGATATAGGTTTAGATTTATGCCCAGATTTATATGAAGATGGAAATGGGGGATGTAATTGTAAATATAGAGACGATACCTATTCAATAAATATTAACGAATGTACTAGTGATGATGAAAATCCAAATGAAGAATTTGACCCAAATGGTGATAATTGGTGCTACAATAGTTCTGAATGTTCTGATATTAGTTATTATAGACAATATAATGGTACTGAGGGAAACGCAGATTTAGGTAGATATCCTGATACAGAAGATTTAGATAAAGATTATAACCTAGATATTAGAGATGATTATTTTACAACTTCTATTGATCCTGCCAGTGATGAATATGATGAATATATAGCAACAACAAAATGGAAATTATTTAGAATTTTACTTAATGATTTTGTACCTAGAGGGGATTCAACTATTACATGGAATGATATACGACATGTAAGATTATGGGTTGATGGGGTTACTCAAAATAATTTTGAAGATGAAGATAATCCTAGAGCAATAAAAATAGCAAAGCTAGAAATTGTAGGAAATGAATGGTTAGAATTAGGAAGCACTAATATTTCTGAAATTGCATCTATAGATGATGATGAGTTTATTGATGAACCATATTTTGCTGTTTCAGTTTTAAATACTCATGATAATCCAAACGAATATGAACCTCCTAATAATGAAGTTCAAGGAGAATTAGATCAAGTCAGTGGAATTAGAATGAAAGAACAATCCTTAGTAATGTCATTTGAAAAAACAGATAATTTTGAAGGAGGAATTGAGTCTGATCAAGCAATAGCTATTAAAAAGAGCTTTTCAGCATTACCAATGGATAAAAAAAATAGTTTTTTTGCTTACGAAAATTTAAATATGTTCGTCTATGGAGATCAGGATACAGTATCAGGAGGTAATTGGCAGAGCGATATTACAAATGTTGAGTTATTATTTAGATTTGGTAAAGATGAACAATATTATGAAATTCGACAACCCATATTTGAAAAGTGGGATTTTAAAAATCATATTAACATAAATATAGATCAATTGACAAAATACAAACTACAGATATCATTAGAAGAATATGAGGATACGGGTTTAGATGGATGCTTTAGTACTATTGAAGATGGTTATGGTTCATGTTTAGACACCTTATCTTTTTCATACATTTGTGAATCTAATGAAAATTTAGATATAGAAATTAATCCAGAAAGATGTAATGATTATTTGATGTTACCACAAAATTCAGTTTTGAGAGATTTATTTGACCCTAATAATGATGACTTTATAAGTGAGCCTATTAATGGTAATGATATTAATATAAATAATAGAACAGAAAATAATTATCAGTATGACTGTTTGGAACCATTTTGTGATATTTCTTCTGATGATTATGTTGGTGAGCCATTTGATGACTTGAATGAAAATTATCAATTTGATCCTCCACCAGCATTTTATGACCCTTCAAATGATGTGTGGGTCTGGAACGAAAATATTCAGAATGTTTGTAATTATTGTGATGAATTAAGAATTAAAGGTACTCCATCAATAAATAATATCGAGTTTATTTTAGTAAGTGTACTCAATAATACAGATCAAACTGTATATGGAAACGTTTGGCTTGATGAACTTCGTATGACAGGTGTTAAAAAGGAAAAAGGTCAAGCATTTAGGCTTAAAAGTTCTATGAATTTTTCAAATTTATTAAGCATTAACTCATCATATGAACAAAAAGATGGAGATTTTCATTTATTGCAAGAGAGATTGGGAACTGGAGACAATCAAAGATCAATTGCATTATCTGCTAAATTATCTTCAGGAGAATTTTTACCAAATGAATGGGGTGTTAAAGTTCCAATAAATTTAAATTATAATTATGACATATCATCTCCTAAATTTTATCCAGGTAGTGATATATTATCTGGAGGATTAGAAAATGCACCTGAAGAAATAAAAACAATTAATGAAAAAAAATCTATTTCTACTTCATTTGATAAAAATTCAAAAAGTGAAAATCTATTATTAAAGTATACTATTGACAAATTGAAGCTTAATTTTTCATTTATAGATAGATATAAATCAACTCCTACAGTTGCTAGTGAAATATCAAATGACATATCAATTTCGACTAGTTATGATTACAATTTTTCAGATAAAAATTTTGTACAACCATTTGTCACTTTAAATTTTCTACCTATTTTTGGAAAACAGGTTTCAGAAACCAGGCTATATTGGTCACCTGAAAATTTTTCAACTTCACTTAATTTATCTGAACATAATAAAATCAGCACTCAAAGAACAGGTTCAATCACTCCAACCTATTCTTTGAATTTAGATAGAAAATACAAGTTGAATTATAGAGTCACTAAAAATATTAAATTTAGTTTTCAAAAAGATTTAAATAGTAATTATGATGATATCTTTTTACCAGATGGTCAAGATTTATCTTCAAATATTTCTAATGTTTTAACTGGATTTTTTAAAAAGAATGGTGAAGGTTTTGGTTTAGTTAAAAGTAAGTCTGAAGGATTTAATATTAATTTTATTCCTGATTTTATGGACTGGTTAAATCCTAATTTAAAATATTCATCATCATACTCTTGGGCATTATCAACCGATCAAAATTCAGCCAATATTGGTTCAAATGGTAGCTTAACAAGCTCAGTTGGTTTTTCTTTAACAGAACTGGTTGAAAATTATTACAAACCCGAAAAATCAAAATCTTCAAGCAGGAGAAGAGGTAGAGGTTCTAGTCCTAGCTCAAATGATGAACCCAAAGAAATCACTAACCCTTTATTAAAGTCTATTTTTGAATGGATTCATACATTTTCAGAAAGATTTTCTAAAATAAATTTAAATCATACTTATAAAGTAAGTAATACTCATGGGAATATTTTAGTTAACGAAGATCCTAACTTTTATTATAGATTTGGTCTGTCTACTTCTCCTCATAATGGGTCTACTGCATATAATGATAGTAGTGGTTCAGTAAATTCCTTTTATAATCAATATACAAATGATTTTAAAATAAGCACAAATTTAAGTTTGACAAAAAAAATTCAAGCAAGTTTAGATTTTAGAGATAATAGAGTTTTAACTTTACAGTCTTCTTCTGACCCTACTGAAAATATTTCAAGAACTTATTTCCCAATTGGAATTAGAGGCAATGAAGGTTTTCCAATTTTTAATTGGAATATCAATTGGAGTGGTGTTGAAAAATTATTTTTTCTAGATAAGATATTTAGATCAATAACTTTACAACATACATTTAATGGTGACTATAATGCCAGTTATAAAGATGGAGAACTTTTAACCTGGGGTTACAGTAGAAATTTTTCACCATTTTTTGGATTCACGGCCAAAACAAATCATAAAAATCCATATACATTTAGAATAAACTATATTAGAACATTATACATTACAAATAGTGGTACATCTACTGAACAAAAACATACAAATCAATTAAATGGACGTATAGATTTCAATAGAACAGGTGGAATGCGAATTCCAATATTCTTTTTTAGAGATTTCAACATTGAAAATGATATTAATTTTGGAATTGATTTAACTTATGACAATTCCGAAACATTAATGACTTCAGTAATAATAAGTGATGATTCAGATTTCAATCAACAAGATTTATCAAAAACTTTATCAATTAAACCAAGAATCAGCTATAGTTTCACTAATTATATTACTGGTGATTTTTATTTTAATTATATATACACTGAAAATAAAACAACTGGCAGTACTGAAGAAAGAGATTTAGGTTTTAATGTAAGAATTAAAATCAAAGGATAGATTATATGATATACATACTTTTAATAAATTTCTTATTTTGTTTTTCGTTAGAGTTTAATTCTGATAGCGCTTTTAAATATATTGAAAAGCAATGTGAAATTGGACCTAGATACCCAGGAAGTGAGGGGCATAAAAATTTAATAATCTATCTAAATAATCATTTTACCAGATATGCTGATAGAGTAGAAATTTTCAATGATATTATTTTACACCCAGTAACAAATAAAGAGATAAATATTTCAAATTTTTTAATAAAACATAACCCTGAATCTCAAGAAAGATACTTATTTATGGCTCATTTTGATACTAGAGATAGAGCTGATAAAGATACTAATCCAAAAAATTTAAACATACCCATCATGGGTGCAAATGATGGAGCAAGCGGAGTAGCATTATTAATGGAATTATCAAAAATTATTCATGATAATCCATTAAAGAATATTGGTATTGATATTTTATTAGTTGACGCAGAAGATATGGGTACATCAGGAAATCCACAGGAATGGGGTTTAGGTACACAATCATTTGTAAAAAGTTATAAAGGTTTGCTTCCAAAAAGTGCAATTTGCGTTGATATGATTGCAGATAAAAATCCCATCTTTAAAATAGAAGGGTTTTCTTATAAATATGCAAAAGATTTAGTTTATGAGATATGGAACCTTGCACAAGAATTAGGGCATAAGGAATTTGTTTGGCAACTTACATCACCAATTTATGATGATCATTACTATTATTATAAAGGGACTAATGTACCATCAATAGATATTATTGATTTTGATTACCCCCATTGGCATACTATAGATGATACAGTAGAAAATTGCTCACCAAAAGGATTAAAAATTGTTGGAAGTGTTTTATTAGAATATATATACAGAAAAGATAGTAAATGAAAAATATATCTCAAAAATCTTGGTTTAGTTTATCTATTAAAAATAATAATTCAATTAATTTAGATTTTTTATATTTCAAATTTTATAAATATTTAATAGGCACAACAGAGCTAAATGGAAAATATATTTTCTATTTTGATTCAAGCAATATAAAGATTGTAAAAAAAATATTAGATTCAAAATTAAAAGAATTTCATTTTGAAATAAAAAATTTAAAGTATGAAAATTGGCATAAAAAATATCAAGAAAATTTCCAAATTATTGATATAAACCATAAATTAAAAATTGTTCCTGATTGGTATGATATTGATTATAATCATGATATTGACTATATAAGAATTGTACCTGGAATGGCTTTTGGAACAGGACATCATGAAACTACCCAACTTATTATAAAATCTTTGTTAGATATAATTAAGCCTGGGTTTAAAATTTTAGATTTAGGTGCTGGAAGTGGGATATTAAGTATTGCAGCATTAAAATTTGGTGCTTCTTATGTCAAAGCTATTGAATATGATCAAGATTGTGAAGAAAATTTTATTGAGAATATGATTTTAAATAATATCAAGTCAAATTATTCACTAGAGATCAATGATGTTTTGTTGAATAAGGACTTTTCTTATGATTTGGTAGTAGCCAATATAAATAAAAATGTGATTCTAGATTTATTACCTATCATTTATAAATATAAAAAAAATAAATTTAAAATTATTTTATCCGGTTTATTATTAAATGATGAGAAAGTTGTAGTTAAATTATTGAGTAAGTTAGATTTTAAAGTTTTAAATACAGTAAAAATGGGAGAATGGCTTTGCCTTATTGTAGAATAAGTATTTTTTCATTGATTTGTTTTTTATTTTTTTCATGCATTAATGAAGATATCAATGATTTACCAGAAATAAATGATTTTTACTATAACAACGTAGCTGCATTTCATGCAGATTATAATAGTATAGATTATAAGTTGTCAGTTTATATGGAATTTTTAGATTATTTAGATGATATTGAATCTATATCGGGTATTATTAAAGAAGATAATATTATTTATCATGAATTTGAATTAGGTGTTACAGATATGAATTCTAATATATACATTTATGAAAATAACTTAGTTGATGAAAATAATAATCCAGCTTTACCTCAAGACATCTATTTATATGATTTAGAATTAACAATTAGATTTTCAGATCAAAGTACATATTCATTTAATAATGATTTAACTACTTCAATTGCACCTGAGATTATAGAAATAGAGATACCAAATATTTATCAAATAGATCAAACCCAATGGACTATTCTAGATTTAAGATTAAAAATTAAAGAATTAAATTATTTAAATAATATTGAAAAAGTAAAATATGAAATCAAAAGAACACTACTTAATGGATGTGATGTTGAATGTGTTATTGATGATGATTGCGATCAAGATATAATTGAAGAAGATTACATATCTGATCAAACATGGATTTTTAATTATACAGAATCTTTATCAGACACTATATTTATTTATGATGAGGAAATCTTGATAAGGCCTATAGATGGTTCAGCTTTCTATGAAGAAGAAGAGCTAATATTTAATGAAACTGATTGTGGAAGAACTGGTATTATTGAATTTAAATTTGTAGTTGAAGATAGAGATGGTTTAAAAGACGAGATTGAGGGAATAATCTTGGAGCTTGTAGAATGAAAATCATAATATATTTTTTGTTATTTCATCACGCTTTAAGCAGTAATTTGGAATTTCATTTAGATTATAATTATCAAAAATTTGAATATCAAACTGATTATTCATATTCTGATTTATATAGTAATGCTATATATGAAATGACAAATGATAATTTTGAATTACAAGATACTATATGGTTAAGAACTGGAGCAGGTTTATCTTTTGTTACTTTTACAAATGGTAGTAACCCTCTATTTAATTCTATTTCAAATACAGATTTACCTGAGGGTGGTAGCCCGGCATATATTATAAAAAATAATATAATGGCAATCTCAGGTGCAAAATCCATTTACCAAAATAGTAGATATAGACCTATGGGCACAGGTGTTTCATGGTCAAATGATCAGGGCAATACTTGGAGTTATATTAATCAACCTTTAGATGATACTGAGTCATCATATACATGGGTAAATTGGGGAAATCAGGATAGCGTAAGATTTAAATCCATTACAACACAAATATATAATGTATCATATGATTTAGAAGAATATAATGGATATATTTATGCTACAAGTTTTGCAGGGGGTTTAAGAAGATTTGATTCCACTTTACCTAATCCTGAATGGGAGCTCATACCTTTACCTAAAGATAATCAAACAAATTTATTATGCAATAACATTGATACTGATAGCTATGAATATAACCCTGTGGACCCTCCAGATGGTAACGATAATCATAAGGCTTTTTCAGTATTTATTGATGAAAATATAATTTGGGTAGGTACAGGAGATGGTATAAATAAAGGTATAATAAATGAGGAAAATAATTGTATTGACTGGATTCACTTTAATGAAAGTAATGGTATGGGAGATAGATGGGTTATTGGTATAAGAAATCAGATTTTAGAAAACAATACAAATCGTTTATGGGCAGTAAGCTGGGATCCCTCTCTTAATAGATCTATACCTCATAAATTAACTTATACTGAAGATGATGGATTAACTTGGCAATTTACATCATTTTTTGAAGGTATAGGAGCAATTGTATATGATTTAAGTTTTGATGGTGAAAATATTTTTGCCTCTACAGATAAAGGTTTGTATAAAAATGAAGGAATAAATTTTGAATTATGGATACCATATCAGATTCAGGATCAAAATCAAAGTATATTAACAGATGTTATATACAGTTCTAATGTGAATGAAGTTAATGATAATAAATTTTTATGGGCTGGTTCTCCAGATGGAATTTTTTACAGCATTGATAACGGTTATAATTGGACAATGTATAGAACATGGAATAAAGCAAACGATAATATCAATCTATCTGCATATCCAAACCCTTATTACGTTAATGAAGGTTATAATCGTGTAAGAATTGGATTTGATTATAATTCAAGCATTAATCCAAAATTAAACATTTATGATTTTAGTATGCAACATATTATAAATCTAAATAATGTAGAAATAATTGGAGATAATGCACAATTTATTTGGGATGGACGAAATAAAAATAATGATATTGTTTCAAATGGTGTTTATTTTTGTAGATTAAAGTTAAATGGAAAGTACTATTGGACAAAACTGATGGTAATCAAATGAGAAATAAATACCTTTATATTATTTTATTGAGTTTTATATATTCCTCAGCTGGCGCAAGTTATGAATATGGTCATAGCGCTAGATCTGTATCATTGTCATCATCTTTAGTTGCAGATAATTATAATAATTTAAATTCATTTATTAATCCAGCTTCTCTTAATCAGAGTAAAGGAAAAATTTATGGATTATCATATTTTATAATGTCACTAGACAGATCATTGCAAACATTCTACTATTCACAAAAATTAGCTGGTAATGCTGGGGTATCTGCTGCAATTTTAAGAACTTCCAGTGGAGAGTTCATGGGAAGAGACTCATTTAATAATCCAACAAATGAATTATCAAATACAGAATATTACGGATTATTATCCTTTGGGGTAGGAACAAAAAACGGTACAGGCATTGGTTTAAGTACGAGAATTCACTATTCAAATTTATATGTTAATGAAAATCATATTGATAAATACACAGGAAATTCTATCACATTAGATTTTGGTGGAATTATTAATATTAATCCAAAATGGCGGATTGGATTTAAGTTTCAAAACTTTATAAATCCTTACCTAAATTGGGACATAGATAGAGGTGATGGATTATCTAATTCTTACGAAGAAGTATATCCTTCAATTATTTCTTTTGGTAGTATGTTTAACATAAATCAAAATTCTAAATTATTTATACAACAAGACACTTATGATAAATCCAAATTTAATCAAACAAAAATTGCATATGAGTATTTAGGTTTTGATAATTTTGATTTAAGATGTGGCTATGATTTTAATAAAGATATAACTTTAGGTTTTGGATATAATTTTTATATTAATCAACTCCCAATCATATTAGATTATGCAGTGGATTTTGGAAATCAGGGAGAAGGTTTGAGTCATTTATTTACATGGAGTATTGGATTGAATGAATAAGTATGTAATTATATTGTGGGTGCAATTTGTTTTTTCTTTTGGTGTAGAATCTATTTCTTTACCACATAATGCAATTGAAATTGCCTCATCAAATAGTGGTTTAGCGAACTCTCAAAATATAGGTTTTAATTTTTCTAATATTGGAAATACAAGCAAAGGATTTAAAATATCATCAATAAATTGGTATCAAAATATAAAAGGTGGCAATATTGAATATCATTGGAGCGGAAAAAATCATCACTATATAAGCTTATTTAATTTATCAACTGATGATATTGATTTAAGGTATCTTACACCTTCTGAAAATCCGATTGATATTTTTAGTATTCACCACGTTCTTTTTTCTTATGGCTTTGGAACAAAATTAAAAGAAAATATAAGAATTGGAATCAAAACAAACTTAATATACAATCAATTATACACAGATGAGTCAACAGGTTATAATTTTGATTTTGGTTTATCTTATGATTATAACAATGATTTATCATTAGGTATTGCCTTAAATAATTTAGGCATCGAAAAAACAAAAAATGAATCATTAAATTATCCTTTAGAGGCTGGAATTGGAATTAGTTATCATTTAAAAGATATAAAATCCACATTTCATTCAGATTTTGTCTATCATGAATCATTATCTAATGATTTAGCATTAAGACTAAGCTCAACAACTCAAATATCAAATTTTAATTTTATAGCTGGCCTATATCATACAAGCGATAAAACTGAATTTTCCTGTGGTTTAACATTTAGATATAGAAAGTTTGAATTAGATTATGGAATATCATTTCATCAAGCTTTAGGTTCGCCTTATATTTTTTCATTAAAATATGATATTTAATTAGACGTTTTGTATTATATTAAGTGTCCAAATAAAATTACTATTTCAGGAGAAAAAAATGCAAAATTTTATACTTTCAATAATTCTAATTTCTTTTTCATTATCAAATACTTATAGTTGGGAAGATGGTGGAACAATTTTAGGCTCTTATGGCAATTTAGCAAATGTTGAAAATGTAGGTGAGACAGATGGGATATCACCTTACGATGGAGATTATATGCTAACTGTTTCTGAGTCACCTATTGATGGCACACCACAAGCATTTATTGCATGGATTACAGATATTTCTGAAGGCGATCAAATTACTGCATGTTTTTATGGTTATGATACCACAACGGGATCAGCTCCTTCAATGAGAGTATGGGGAAGTTGGACAGCAAATGACGATATTAATTCGTATGCAGGTTCAGCTGATGGTAACGAAGAATATACGGCTGGTACAGGATGGGACCAAGTGTGTCATACTTTTTCAACATCACAAGAAAATTGGGAATCAGGAGAAGCCCTTGTTGTTCAGGCTCGATTATACAGTAGTTCATCTGGACCTGATCCGACAAAATATTTTATCGATTTAGTTTCTGTAGAAACTACTTCAACAACTGCAACCATTAATTTTCCTGCTCCGGTTGAAGGTTTGATTGCTGATGCTGGAGATAACCAAACTGTTGATGCAGGTACAGTAGTTACATTAGATGCTTCAGGTAGTTTAAATACTAATGGTGATGTAGCAGCTTATTTTTGGGAACAAACTTCAGGTGTTGCTGTCAATCTAGATGATGAAGAGTCTATGACTCCAAGCTTTTTAGCTCCAAATGAATCAACAACATTAAATTTTGATTTAACAGTATATGATTTAGATGGTAATGAATCAACAGATTCTGTAATTATTACTGTAATAGCTTCTGCTGGTACACTTACAATTTCTGAAGTTCAAGGTGAGACAAATTCCTCTCCATATGCTGGACAAGTTGTAACTAGCAGTGGAATAGTTACAGGTAGAGCAGAAAATGGATTTTTTATTCAAGACGAATTTGGTCCTTGGAATGGTATTTGGATAGTAGATTTTGGAAACGCTTCAGTCAGTGTTGGTGATGATGTTGAGGTAACTGGTTTAGTTGAAGAGTATTATGATTTAACTGAAATAGTGATTGCTGATGGAGGTAGTTATAATGTTCTTTCAAATGGTAATTCATTATTTAATTCAATTAATATTAATCAAGGTGAAGAGCAATATGAATCAGTATTGGTTACTATATCAGGAACTTGCGATGGACCTCCAAACGAATATGGTGAATGGACTTTAAGTGGCAATATGGTAGATGATTTAATGTATTCGTTTACACCGGTGACTGGTCAAGAATATACTATTACTGGACCTTTATCATATTCATTTGGAAATTTTAGAGTACTACCTAGAGATGCAAATGATGTTTTAGATGGGATACTTAATAACTCTGATTTAATTGAAGATTTTTCAATATTTAAGGCATATCCAAATCCATTTAACCCAACTATTTCTATAGATTTTTCATTTGAAGAATCACAATTTGTAGATATTTCTGTATATGATTTAATGGGTCAAAAAATAGATGTTTTATATAGTGGTTTTGTTTTAAAAAATATTGTTAATTCTATTGTATGGGATGCACAAAATTATAGTAGTGGTGAATATTTCGTACAAATTAAAGCAAACAATAATATAGAGTCTAAGAAGATAACACTTCTAAAATAATTAGGTAACCATTGAAAAAATATATTTTAATATTATTAGTTACTTTTGCTTTTTCAGGCAATGCAGATCATTTAGTTTTAAATAAAGTTTGCATTACACCTGACCAAGCTGAAATGATAGAAATATACAATCCTCTAAGTGAATCTGTTGATTTAAGCAATTATTATTTGTCTGATAGTAATAAATACTATCAATGGATAAATGGGGAATCAATTGGCAATTTTGACTTTTTAATTAAATTTCCATCAGGCACATCTATTCCATCTGAAGAAACATATATTGTTACAACGCAGACAAGTGAAGATTTTTTCAATTACTATGGCTATGAATCTAACTTAAGTATTCTAGATGAAAATTTAGAAGTTGTAGAATATGGCGTAAATCCAAATCTATCAGGATCAGAAGAAATGTTAGTATTATTTTACTGGGATGGAGAATCACAAATCATCCAAGATGTTGATTATTTTTTATGGGGTGATTATGATAAAGGAGTTTTTAAATCTGTAGATGATGGATATACATTTGATGATACAATTTTAGAAAATCAAAAATTTATAAGAAGTTATTTATCATCTGATTTTTATGATTCTTTATATGTAAGATTAAGTATTGATGAAGTTGAAGAAAATCAAAATGATGGTAATGGTATTACCGGTCACGATGAGACTAGTGAAAATTTTAATTTTTCTTGGTCAATTGAAGGTATTGAGAAAGAAATGTCTTTTTTAGATATTATTAATGGTGTTTATGATTGTGCAGGTAATTCTCAAGATGGGTGTCCTCTTGGTAGCTTAGATTGCCCAATTGTAAATCCTTCTGGTATGATTGTTGATTATTTTGACATCACTCAATTTGGTGGTCCTCATGCAGTTACCATTGAGGATGAAGAAGGCTTTAGAATTGAATTAACAATTTGGCCAGATAATTGGGATATTGCCAATGACCCTGAATATTCAAACTTATTAGAACCGCCTTATAATAGATATTTTGTTCAGGCATTAGGTAATGTTTTTGAATATAACGGTGAAAAACAAATTTTAGTTTGTGATGTTAATGACTTTGAGATTTTACAAAGTTATGATATGGAAGGTGAATTTGATGGTACCCAAACTTTTGATAAAGCAAGCATAAATCCAAGTCCATATGTTTTAGTGCCTAGTGCTAATGAAGTTTTAGATTTTTCATATTCATTTCCATCTAATTCTAGAGTGATTGTAAGAATTTTTGATTTATCTGGAAGATTTGTGACTACATTAGTTGATAAGTATTATGAATCATCAGGAACGGTTAACAGGCAAGAGTTTTATTCAGCTTGGGATGGTACTAATCAAATGGGACAAGTTCAAATGCCGGGAACTTATATAATGCATATTGAGGCTAGTAATTTTCAAACAGGTAAAACTACTATAGATACAGCACCAGTCGTAATAGGTATAAATAAATGAAACATATTTTAAGTATAATTTTATTATCAATTTCATTTACCCAGGTTTTTAGCACATATGATTATCTTGGTTCTAGATCAACAGCTATGTCTGGAGCTATTACTAGTGGAAATAACATTGAGTCAGGTATTTTTCATAATCCAGCACAACTATCAAATTATTCTGATATTACAATTATTAGCGGTTATAGTAATTTATATGGATTAGACTTTTTACCTTTATCTCACATTGGAATTTCAATTAATAATTATGCTATAAATTTTAAAAATATATCTACAGAGTTTGGTGGCAATACACTGTCATCAGAAACAACAGTAGGTATTGCAAAAGGCTTTGAATTATATAGTGATAGACAATCTTTAATTCAAATGGGTTTACGATTTAATTTGTATAATTATGAATTTGGACAAAGTGCAGGTACAGAAGGTGATGGTAGTAATGGTATGAATCTAGGTTCTGGTAGTGCTTCAGGAATTGACATGGGATTTCAAGGTGTACTAAACAAAAAGTATTATATTGCTTATTATATTAGAAATATAACATCATACATTGAGGGTTCAAATTTAGGTTTAAGTCTACCTGAAACTATGAGCATTGGCTTATCTTATTTGCCATATAAGGATTTAACTACAAGTTTAGATATTAATCAATTGTCAGGAAATTTAGATTCAGAAATTAGATTTGGTATAGAATATAAATTAATGGAATCATTTACAATAAGAACTGGTTTACAATCTAATCCAAATAGATTTTCTTGTGGATTTGAATTTGGAAATATCAAATTAGCTAATTTATATAGCTGTAATTTCTCATATAGTTTTTTAACTCATCACGTGTTACCTACGACTCATCAATTTTCTTTATCAGTAAACTTTTAGGTATGTATAAAAAATTTATATATTTTTTTTGCATAAATTTTTTATTAGCCTTTAATATTAATTCTGCATCAAATGAAGATTGGAAATCTTTAAATCAAGTACTTTCTCAAGAAAAAATAGATTTGATAAAAAATTATATGGATACTAATGGTTTAATTGATACCATATACGATCTAAATTTTATAGATGGAATTGATATAAATGATATTCAAAAAATAAAATCATATGTTAGTGTTTCCCCAATTGGCACTAAAGCATCTTTTTCTAAAAGATCATCATACAAGATAGAAAGATGGTTATCATCATCTGAAAATCAGGAAGGCCTTTCTGAAAATTGGCTCGATTTATTTTTTAATCCAATGAATGTAAATAATATGAATTATGATGATTTATATTCTCTGCCTAATTTAAGTCCAATTGATGTAACTGCAGTACTATTACAAAAAGAAAGAGGCTATATTAATGGTACTTTTGAATTGAAAAATTCACCTGGAATTAGTTATTACGGCTATAAAAATCTACGTGATTTTGTAAGTTTTAATGATATAGATAATAGTAAAGCTTATTTTAGGTTTTCAAGTATTGTAAGAAATACTCCATTGACAAGTACCCCAGATGATGATGCAAGTATAGTACAATTTTACAACCCTGAAATTCCTCAAGTTTTATCAAAATGGATTATTTCAAATAAACATATATCTTCAGGTTATCTATATAATAGAAATGTTGGAGAAGTTTCTGAAAATAGCACTCAGAAGTTTTATTTTTCGTTAAAAAAAATAAATCTAAATTCTTTTTTTAATTTTCAAATTGATAAATTAGTATTTGGTAATTTTACTGCTTCATTTGGGCAAGGCGTAGTATTTGAAAGTAGTGATTTTTTTAGTCCAAGAAAAACAGGTTTTGGTTTTTCAAAAAGATTAAGTGGTATTCACCAAGATGAAACACGAAATAGTCAATATACTTTAAATGGAATAGGATTACAATTATCAAATAAACTATTAAGATTAGCTTTGTTTGGCTCAAAAGATAAAAGAGATGCAATTATTAATGAGGATGGAAGTTTTTCATCTTTAATAGTTATGCAACCAAGACTGTCTTATGGCTTAGGCTATAATGGAGATACTACAGTATTTCACTCTTTAACTAACTCAGTTGAAGAGATAACTTTTGGTACAGACATAAGATTTTCACCAATTATTGGTACAAATTTAGGAATTACATTTTATGAAAGTTTATATGATAGGGTTTTAGATCCTCAAATAAGAGAAACTATAGTTGGTGGTCCCGACCCTGATTATTCTGGTGATACGTATTATTTAACATATCTTACAAATTCTGCAGACCCTGAAATAGCGGCAATGTATTCTAATTCCTCAAATGCTTCGGGAATATTTAGTTCATTTGATGATTTTGTAAAATCATCAAGAAAAGCTTTAGGATTTAATTTTTCTTCTGTAATTAAAAATATATCTATTCAAGGTGAGTATGGAGCATTGCTTGACGATTATAACATGAAAAATTTGAAATCTTCACCAAAAGCATCAGTATTGAGTAGCTTTTTCCAATTTGATAATTTTAATTTACTTTTATTTTATAGAAATTATGATTTAGAATATGATAATCCTTATCAAAGATCATTTTCAAATTATCAAAGATATAAAACTTCTATTTTAGAAGATTCATATTGGCTTGAAGATCCTGTATATGCATTTTTATATACAGCTAATCCACAGCCTCAAGCTGAAGAGGGTTTTTATATAAATTCTAGATATCAATTTCACAGAAATATAACTGGAATTTTACAGTCTGATCATTGGACTAGGAAAGCAGACGATGCTAAGTATTTTAGGACAGTATTATCATTACAGTGGAGACCAATATTTAAATATCGCATATATTTAAGACAAAAATGGCAGGCAAGGGGTACTTTTGACATTTTTCATCCAAGCCCTTATTATTCTAGAGAAACTAGAATTAGAGTAAAAATGATGCTTTCTAATTTTAATGAGTTAGAATTTTTATATGCTTTAGGATATACAACATTTTCTCCTAGACCAAGGTTAACAGATGGGTCATCAGGAGAAGATATGGTTATTGGTGATATAGGTTCACCAGATAGAACAATAGGAGTTACACTTAAATATAATGTTAGTGATAAATTTAAAATTAGAACTGGCTCTCTATATATTAAAGGTTTTACATGGTATTTTGGAGATAATGATTTTAGAATTTTTGATAGTGAATTTGGTGCTTTTCATCATTGGCTTTCATTTCATAGTTTGGTTAATCAAAGATTATCTTTCAATTTTAAATTTAGTTATACTTCAGATCACCCAATGACAAATATCACTGAAGCACAAACAGAACAAGGTAATTGGATTAATAATCCATGGGTTTCTAACAATCAATTCGATTATAAAATACAGGTAGATTATGCGTTTTAAAATTTTCTTTACAATTATATTTTTAAATTTAACATTAGCTCAAGCACTTTTGAATAGAGCTATTGGTGAAGAGTTAACTTATGGATCTGTAAGATCATTTGCTATGGGCTCCACACATGCAACTAGTGGTAATAATTCATCATTATTAAGGTTTAACCCTTCACTACTTGGCACAACTTTAATTAATAATCCATCTTTTATAGATATTCAAATAAACTTGAATTCAATTAGTGAGAGAAGAAGCATATTAGTTAAAGATTACTTTGGTGATTTTTTAACTTATGCTGATTATTTGAATAATGTAAATATGTATAATTTTTTTCAAGGTGGTTTTTTATCTAAAGTTGGTAACTTTACATTAGGAGCAGCCTATTTGCCAATAGCTTCATTTAATTATGATTATTCAGAAGAGGTTAGAGGAAGTGCTGATATTGAAGATGGTGAGGTTGGATTAAAAGATCCACTTGAAGGCTTTCATCAGTTTAATTCTTCTGGGACTTTAAACAGCATTTCGTTTGGTTTATCATACACAAAAATTAAAAAATCATCAGAGTTTCATTTTGGTTTATCCTTTAACCAAACATTAGATACTGAAATAAAAGATGTTTTTAGAGTTGATACACTAAGAAGTGAATTTGAAAATTTAGCTTTGATAAATAATTATTCATCTAACAATACTTATGGAACAAAAGATGTATTTTTAAATTTTGGAATAAGTTTTTTAAAAGATGATTATCTTTTAACATGTTCAACGGAACAAGACTTATTAATTCAAACAGCTAATTTTAATTCTTTTAATTTTATTGATTCTCTTGGAATTATATCATATTTAGATGAAACAAATACAAATTTTATTTTAGATGGAATTAATTTTTATAAACCCGCAAGATATAATTTGGGACTTTCATATAATCCAATTGATAATTCAAGTTTAACTATTAGCTCAGAAATAGAATATAATCAATTTAACGAAATAACATTTTTTAAAGATTCCAAAACATTCAAATTTGGCTTTGAATATATTTTACCTAGCAATGTTCCAATTAGAACAGGCATAATATATAAAGAGTCTTTTATGGAGACTTTACCTGATCAGTCTATTATTTCTGCAGGTTCTGGTGGTTCGTATGGTCAGTTACATTATGATTATGCTATTTCTTATACCTTCTTTGATTATTTTTACCCTGACCTATTTCTTTTAGATTCAGATAGCTATACAAATTTTGACCAAATAACAGATTCAAAATTTAATTTTACATTAGGTTTAAAATATTTATTAAAGTGAAAAAATTAATTTTATACATATTATTGCATACTATAGTTTCAAATGAAATTAGTATAGATTTGATTACAACTAATGACATCCATGGCGTAGTTGATAAGCAAATTGCATATTTTATGAACCCTGAATATCCTCCAACAATTATTGGGGGTGCCGGATTTTATAAATATTTAGAAGATTTAAAAAATGATATTAATGTGAACACATTAATACTAGACGGAGGAAATTTCTTTCAAGGAACTAATTTTGGTATGAATGATAAGGGTAAGACCATGGTTGAGTGGATGAATAAATTAGAGTACGATGTATTTGTACCAGGTCAATATGATTTTATTTTTGGAGTAGAAAATCTGAATAATATTTTGAAAGATGCAAACTTTTCAATTGTAGGTGCAAATCTAGATTGTAATGATTGTATTGAAAATTTAAAGCCATATGTTATTAAGGATATAGATGGTATTAAAGTTGGAATAATTGGTATTGTTAATTCAGAAATTTCTGAATTGGTTCCAAATTCTAAGCTGAATGATATTTCTATAGAATTTGAAAAAGATGCTTTAAAAAAATGGGTTCCAGAGATTAAATCAAAAGGCGCTGATATTGTTATTGTACTAACTAGTTCTGGCGTGCCTTGGGATAGGGAAGAAGTATATGATAATTTTATCAACAGCAAAAATCCAAATCAATCGTTAAATGCAATTGAGATGGGATATTATGCTGATGGAGTTGATTTGATTGTATCAGGAGGAATATCTAAAGGTTATAAAACAGCATGGTATGATCCTAACTCTCATGTTTTTACTATTCAAAATTATGGAAATGGAACTAGTTTTGGTCATTTAAAGCTTAAAATTGATAGCAAGAGTAAAAAGTTTATAGGCATAGACTATGTAAATAATAATGAAATTTCACACACTTTATTTTCTGATGATTTTGAACCTAATAGAGAAATACAAGCATGGATAGAAAATAAAATTGTTTCAATTGATAAGAGTAAATCTTTTGATATTAACACTATATCTAAATTAAAAAATGAAGATAGTAATAATTGGGAGGTACCTTCATATAATACTGATGAAGGCATAGAAATCATCACATGGAATTGTGAGTTTTTCCCTGCTGCAAATGACTCTACAATTAACTCATTATCAGAAATTGTTAAGGATATTGATGCAGATATTATTGCCTTTCAAGAAATAAAAAAAGCAGGTTGGTTTGAAAAATTAATGTCTAGATTGCCTGATTACAATTATGTTATATCACTCCAAGCTTCTTTCATGGATTTAGCAATCATTTATAAAAAAGATCAATTCAATTTTATATCCCATACAGAATTATTTTCTGATAATGATTATAATTTTGCGGGAAGGCCTCCTTTAAAGCTTGATTTAAAACATATTAAATCAAATACAGTCTTTAGTGTAATTAATTTACATATGAAGTGTTGTGATTCAGGACTAAAGAGAAGACAAAAAGCATCAAAAATGCTGTATGATTATATTATTGATTATGATTTACATGATAATTTTATAGTACTTGGTGACTGGAATGATGACTTAAAAGATAAAGAAAATGAACATTGTTTCTCTCCATTTTTAAATGATGAAAATTATTATTTTGTTAATGAGAGTATTGTGTGGGATATGAGTCAAGCAAGCTATCCTAAGCATCCATACTTTAGTTTTTTAGATCATATTTTAGTTA
>MDTB01023974.1_pt1 | contig 61161 bp, 63 predicted proteins | sample 811161 | NCBI WGS metagenome assembly MDTB01 (sample SAMN05326650, study PRJNA326480) | marine metagenome | isolation source: seawater | place: Mediterranean Sea | collected 2009
CCCCCTACAACCTGATACGCCGCAGGCCCATCCTATGCCGCCGGGGCTTTCATCCACTCACCGTTCCAGGCGTAGTGGACTATGGGGTATTGTTCTCAGTTTCCCGAGGTTATCCCCCAGCATAGGGCAGGTTACCCACGTGTTACTGAGCAGTATGCCGAGCTCCGAAAGCTCTCGACTCGCATGTCTTAATCGGACTCCAATAGCGGTAGCCTCCGGCAGGATCAACCGGATTTCGCGTGAGCGTAATCACGATCCTTGCTGGAGTTTTGAGTTGTCGTTTGACTATTGAAACTTAAAGTGCTTAGCGGTGGAATGTTATTTTCGCACCTTGCACACCTCCTGAAAACAGGAGGATTTTCGTCGTGGATCACCAATCTAAGTTCCGAACTCGGTTCGGAACCGCACTTCCTCGGCAGCGACTGACGTGAAAGATGACATCACGACCCCGAGGGGTTCAGTCTCCAACGCCCGTCAGACGCAGCGCGCCTGCGACTTGCAGTCCGTATATCAACGTGACGTGTGCCTCATCCATAGGATTGGGGCGCATACCCTCATTCTTTGGCTTCATGATGCGCCGAAGAACTCTCGTAAAACCGGATGCATTTCCATTGCTTGTTCCTTCTGGATCTGCTCATATGTCCGGAGAATTATACCTACGGCCAGGAGGAGTCCGGTGCCTGTTGCATTGCCGACTGTCCCGAGAAGGTCGGCCCCAGCGGCAAGAAGGCCTACGAAGGCCCCGGAGAAGAGCGTTACAGGTGGTATATACCTCTCCAGTATGCGCTCTACAACCTGAGGGTTGTTCCTGAATCCAGGGATCTGCATGCCAGTACGTTCAATCTGCTTGGCGACATCCTTCGGACCCATGTTTGTGGTTTCAATCCAGAACTTGGCGAATACCATGCTTCCCAAGGTCATGAACGTGACATATGTCAAGACATGTACCATCACCTGGCCCAGGCTATGGCCGTATGCGTCTCCCGTCTGATTCAATAGAGGAATTAGCCAATCGCCGACACCATTGACCATTGAGCTGTACCATGCAAAGCCGTCAGAGGGTGTTGTGGCCCCTGGCTCGTAACTGCCGAACCAATGTGCCTTCGAACCCCAACCATTCCTACCGAGGATTGGGACAGTCGAAAGTACGGGGTGACTCCAGAAAAGAAGCGTGAACATGTTTACGTTGGCAAGCAGGGCAGCCATTAGAATGACAGGTATGTTGCTTGCATAGACGAGTCTGATCGGGTATTGGCCCCTATGGCCTCTTACCTTCCCGTGTGCTAATGGGAGTTCGAGTTTGGATGACTCGGCGTAGGCCACAACGAGGAATACGACGATCGAGGATACCAATGCAGCGATTGGATTGGAGTGGTTCAGGAGAATCTGTTCGAATCCATTCTGAGATACGAGTTGCGAGTTTGTAGCGCTCCTGAGTGTATAGAATATCATCGGAAGTGTTCCTGCAGGCGGGTTTTCGAAGGATAAGGGGCTTCCGCTGACGCTAGGCAGAGGAGACAATGTGCCGACGAAGGTTGACTGTGCGACGCCAGCGGCGATGAAAAGCGAGATACCGCTCCCGATCCCCCATTTCGAAACCAATTCGTCGAGAAGGAAGACGAGGTATGAGCCGATAAAGAGTTGGATTACGATTATGGTGTTAGCCCAGCCAATGCCGTAATCGAGAATCAGACTCTCATGCGGATCTAGGAACCCATATACCTGGGGTATCGACTCGATGGGAATCATGAGCAGGACGAGGATCTTCTGGATTCCCTGGTAGAGTTGCTTGTCAGCAGAGTCCTGCAGGTCCAATTGGATGATCTTGGCACCCGAGAACAGTTGCATGATGATGGAGGCTGTAACGATTGGGCCGATTCCAAGGTGCATGATAGAACCCGAAGCACCGGCCATTATGGCTCTGAAAGATGAGAATACGTCGAGAGTTGAATCGGATAATCCCCAGATCATGACATTGGTCATCATGAAGTAGATGATGAGGACGAGTACAGTTGTCCAGAGCTTCTGGTTGAATCTGACATGCCCCTCAGGTTTGACTATGGAAGGGTAAACATCGACCATCCTCTTGAGCGCGTACAATCTACTCGATTCTGGGCCGGTGTACATCAAACAACAAAGAGTTAGGCCGGCTGCGAGGCCGAGTAATGCTACTCCAACCAAAAGGAATCCGACAGCTTGTTCATCGACCCATCCCCATACCACCATTCCAATTACAGAAGCAAGCCAGACCACTGGTTTTAGCCACCTTCCTAGGGCGGAATCGGCTAGAGATTCAGGGAGATCTGAACTTACTCCCCAGATTACGAATCCGACGTAAGGGAATGAGACGGCGAGAAGCGTGAGCGCCCAAGTCTGATTTGCAGAATCATCGCCGAAGAGGAGGTCTCGTTGCCACCAAACCAAAGCACCCCAGTAAATCGCAGCCACGATTACTAGGCCTAAGACATTCGGTCGGCGGCCCTCCATTACGCATCACCTAAGATTTTCAGTCCTCTTCGGATTCTTCCAATTCGTCTCCGTCGGAGATGCTTACTGTGCCGCCTGCAGCCTCGATTTTCTCAATCGCCCTGGACGAGGCATGTTCTACCGTGATGTGTATCGCTCGGCTGACCTTGCCTGACCCAAGGAGTTTGTCAAATCCCATCGGTGTTAGGTCGATTTTGTCACCCTCGTCTATCATTTGATCTACCTGGGAGACGTTGATGCTATTGTGGACTTTGCGGAGGCTCGGATCCCTGTTGAAGCCGTGCATCCCCCAGTGATTTGGCATATACTTCAATCGGGTCATGAGCCTGTGCTTGTTTATTCCGGCATTTCCTCTGCCGCCTCTCTTTCCTGCGCCCCTTCCTGCTTTCTTTCCGCGGCCGTGATACCTTGATCGACCTCTGAATTTGTTTGTGCGTGAAACCATGTTTGACACCTCATACCATCCTTGAAGCGAGATCTGCGATTGCAGGGCCTCTGAAACCCAATGCTCCTCCGGTGCTGTAGGCGCGCTTGATGCCGCCCCAGCCCTTTGCGCCCCTTGGGGGGTGAAGTCGTAGAACCGGTTTTAGCCCCTCGACGGATTTCATCGTAGCATCGCCGGAGGCTAGTGCGGATGCGAAGGAGTCTACGGAGTCATATTCGCTGCCACTCGAGATTGCATCGTCAGTTACTGGCTTATCACCAGACATTCGGCCCCTCTCACGGAGGAGTGTGGAGATTGTTTTAGCGTCGACTTCGCCCCATGTAACGAAGTCTTTTGCCTTCTGGAGCATCCCTGCATAAGTTGGCCTGTCAGGAATTATCGTTGCATGGTTTACTTTTGTCAAGTTTAGCATCGACATAGTCTCCCGTATGGATCGCTCTACGCCCCTGTCACTTCTAGCTCGTATCACGAGATGGGTCATGCACCCACCTCCCCACGGGTTATGTGCAATCTGAGTTTGTCCTGATCTCCTATTCGAGTCCTGTTGAGTTGCTTGAGGGCATTGAATGTGGCTTGAGCGAAGTTGATTGTAGTCCTGGTCTGACCTGCTGTGCTCGACCATACGTCTGTAACTCCTGCTTTGTTCAGAACTCTTCTCCCTGTGTCGCCTATGACTAGCCCCTTACCCGCAGGTGCGGGCATTAGAGTCACGCGTGTCGACCCCGATCTCCCTGTAACTTTGATTGGGACGCTCTTTCCAGGACCTTGGCCGGACTCCCATGAGCCGTTTCCGCGCATGACGGGTATTAGGTCGAGTTTTGCCTTTGTTATCGCCTTCTGTATAGTGCTGGCTACTTCCTTTCCCTTGCATATAGCAAGACCGACGTAACCATCGTGATTTCCGACTACGCAAAGTACGTTGAATCGGACTCTTCTCCCCGAGTCAGTCATTCTCTGTATCATATTCACTGCGAGGACGTCCTCTTCGAGATTGGGGATCAATGCGTCTATAATCTCAACTTCCCGTATTGGCAGGCCAGTGGCTAGAGCCTGCTGATAGGTCATTATTTCTCCATCAAGAACCATCCTTCCGAGTCTCGTCTTTGGAGTCCACTGCCTGAGATCGGCAAATCTGTCTGGGCCACCTCTCCGTCTTGTTCCTGATTCGGGCTCTGGCGCATCGGCGTAGCCGAATGCGATTGCGAGGCCTGATGCTAGAGTGGGTATTTCCTCCTCGGTTTGTTCGATTTCCTCTTCACTCATGCGTTTGCCTCCTCGATGCTTTTCTTGGTTGTTTCAACGTAAGTTGCCAGTGAGTCGTCTATATGAGAACCCATAATCCTCTCCTCAGGAGGAAGAACATCTTCTCCGTGGGGGATTTCCAGTCCAGCGTCGATCATGCCCTTCAAAGCTGCATAGACCCTATTGCCCTTGGTAGAAGCTGCGAGTCCTATGTCTAGAATTGCAGTATCGCAGCCCGCCGTTATTGCCTTCTTCCCAGCTGCAAAACCTGTTAGATAACTTGCAGGTATTGACTTCCTAGAGGCGTCGATAGGCCAACCGTGTTTCTCTGTGAGCGAGGAAGTCTTAACTTCGACCAATACCCTGTCTCCTTCAGTAGCGTATTCGACTACTTGACAGGTCACTTGAGTATTACTCACCCTGACTACAGCTCTTGGAAGTCCTCCTCTGAGCATTCGAAGTCTTCTCCTATAATCTGTGAGGCCATTCTCACGTCGCTTGTAGCGGAGTCTCTGATTCTTTCCTGATGGCATCATGCCTCGCCCCCTATCTCGATTCCTTCGAGTTCGATATTGGTCTTTAGGTGGGCTACTGACCTGTAAGACCCGCCTTTCGCCTTCCTGTAGAAGTAACGATACTGGCTTGGAGAAATGGTGCTGTCAGATCGCAGATCCTTCAAGGTCCTGCGCTGGGCCCGTATTGTCTTCATCCAACGATGCTTTCTCGGGTTTCTTGCATTCGCAGTTCCCTTCCTTGAGCCGTGGCCTTTCCTTCTCCCCTTGGCCTTCTGATGTTCGGCCTTGCGTGCTCGGCCCCTGCTGTTTCCAACTAATGGCTTGGCTTTTATGACGCCCTCTTCTATGAGCTGGCGAATATCGTCCTTCTGGACTGCATTGGTAACCTCATCAAGGTAGTCAGGGTTTATCCAAATCCTGTGAATACCTACTGTGCGACCCTCTCTCCTGGAGAGTATGTCTGCGGCGAGTCTCTTCTGGTTGGAGATTATCATCTCATGTCCCCCTTCCTCTGAATTCTACGCCTATTGAGCACCCTGAGGCCAAGTTGGTCTGCGCGGTCGTGTATTACCGACCGCTTTCTGTTACCCACCTTTGAGCCGATTCTAACAGCCTGGCGCTCTGGATCAAGGCCATCTAGCTCTGAGAGGGTGTTAACTAGGACTTCCTCGAAACCTGAGGGGTGCAATCCTCTTACTGATGCTATCTTTCTATGCCCAATTCGTACCATAGGAGTCCTGTACTTCATATTGAGTCGCTGCTTTGATTGGTAGCCCTTGGGTTTCCTCCATCCAGTTCTGGCCAATCTGAAATAGCGGTACCATTCCTGACGTCTGAACTTGGGCATTGAGGATCGCTGGGATTTTCTTGTTAGAAGGGCTGCCTTTGTCTCGTCATCCAAGACGGGTTTCTGACGAGTCACGTACTCTCCATCTTCTTCTTCCCATTCCTCGTCGAAGAACTCCTCTTCGAAGTCCTCCTCGTCAGTCATGTCGGAATCTCCGTTTTCGATTTCTTCTTTCGAATTTTGAGCCTCTTCTGAAACAGGTTCTGGGGAGGACTCGCTGTCGGCGAGTCGCTCGATGAGTTCGGACTTTTTCCCTCCGACTTTGAGGCCTCTTTCCCTCAGGAGATCTTTCAGCTGAGCGACGGTCATTGATTCATAATCCATATTTTCACCTCTCTCCGTCCTTGGAGACAATGTATATTCCGTCTTGGAACACTCTCCGGTCCCTCTTCCTGATCTTGCAAGAGCGCTCTATGTTAGCAGCCGTTTGACCGACCTTTTCCCTATCAGCACCGGTTACTATGACGTCCACCTTGTTTTCAACACGGACTTGGACCTCTCCAGGCGACCATGGGAGATTTGCTGAGCGGGGGACCTTCTCCCCGAATAGATTGGTTATTGTCATGACATTGCCATCGACCTTGAGAGTCATTGGAAAGTGGGAGTAGACTGCCTTGAGCCGGTACTCGAAGCCGGAGTCTATTCCTTTGACCATATTTCTCAGATGTGCGGCCCATGTTCCAGCCAACGCTTTGTGCGCCCTTCGAGGGAGATCGCAGAAAACGTGAATCTGTCCATCAACTGAGTTTATGCTGATTCTTGAGTTTCGAAACCTTCTAGATATCGATGAGCCATCTTTGGAGAAGGTGACTTCATCACCATCTATGTTGGCTGAAACGCCCTCTGGGAGGTCGATTTTGTGAGTGATGCTGTCAAGTAATGGCATGATTATCACCTCTCAGAAAATGTAAGCAAGAAGGCGTCCTCCAACACGCTCCTTCTTAGCGTCATGATGATTCATGACTCCTTGATTTGTAGATACAATAAGCAGGCCGAAGTCTCTCGCAGGCAGGAATCTAGACTCCCACTTATCGAAATCTGTCCTTTTTACCGAATATCTGGGCTTGATTACGCCGCATCGGTTGATGGCCCCGATAAGCTCTACACGGAAGGCATCCCCGCGGCCATCGGATACACGTTGGAATTCCCCCACGTATCCAGATGATTGCATTATCAATAGCATCCGTTCTAGCAATTTGCTAGCAGGGCTAACGGAGACCTCATAATGACCTGCCTGTTCAGCATTGTATATCCGCACGAAAGCGTCAGAGAGTGGGTCGAACTGCATCCATATCACCTCAATTAAATTTCTTGAATCCTATCTCAGGAGCTACGTCCCGGAAACACTGACGGCAAAGTCTGATTCCGTGTCTGCGGATCATACCGCGCTTTCTACCGCATCGGCGGCAACCAACTGTGCGTCCAATTTCTTCACCATGCTCACGTGCCATAGAATTCACTCCTCCATGATTGTAATTCCAAATGTATCTTTGAACCATGCCTTGCATTCATCCCTTGAGACTCGATGGTGGCCTGGTAGTTTGCTAGATGCATGGCGGCGTCTTTGTACTCTGTGTCCAGGTCGCTCAAGGACTATATTGACGTCAAGTCCGAATATACCGATGTCGGGATCGTACTTCATTTCAGGGAAATCTGTGTAATCTGCTATTCCAAAAGACAGGTTACCTGAATTGTCAAACGACCAGCCGTGAATTGTATTTTCCCTTACCCAGAGAGCGTTCTTGAGGAACTCGCTTGCTTTATCGGAGTCTCTGATTGTGACCTTGCAGCCTATAGGCGCGCCGATTCTAGTGCCAAGATCTCTGTTGGTCTTCTTCGACAGCGTCCTGACCGGTTTCTGTCCAGTAAGGGATTCGAGAACTCGCTCTGCGAGCATCAGACGGTTTCCTCCTTCACCCACACCAATATTCACCGTAACTTTGGTGATGCGAGGAGTTAGCATGGGGTTTGACTCTGCGCTCATGAGTTTGCCTCCAGTGGAATTGCCTTGTCATCCGGTATGACGAATGCATATGCTGAGATAGTACCGAACTCATCGAATACGACCTCATTTGGCCTAGTCGATCGCTTGATCTCTATTTCCTTGATTTTCGAGGTCTCGCCAACGTGCGAACCGCCGGTCATGTAGGCCGTTGCTCCCGCCTCGAATGGGTGGTGAGCCGATATTTCTTGATCGGGTAGTGATACGGCCAGAGTATCTCCTGTGGAATATTCGTCGGAGGCTTCGGAAAGGAATGTCCTTCCGTCATGGAGGGTATACTGAGTTTTACCTCCCTTGATCGTAATCTTATTGATAATTCGGCACAGCTTTGTACCCGCTTCTTTCTTGGGTATTGGCCTGTATCTCAGTTTGCCGTTGGTGTCTAGGATGCACCGGTAGTTGTCATCGCCCACAGTTAGGACGTCCATCAGGCCGACTGCGCGGCCATGGTCCACGACAACTCTGCCATCAACCATTACCTTCTTGGTGGCTAAAATCCGCTTTGACTCTCTCTGGCTTCTTGAAAGTTCGAGTACGTCTCTGAGGATTATGCCAATCGGCATGCACATCTCGAGGGGGTGGCCTGACGGATCGGGCTTCTGAACCCAAACATTCGTCTTTCGTGTGAGTGGCCATGTTCTAGGCATTGTAAGTCGCTTCATGTGGCTGCTGCTCATTCTGTTATCCCTCCCTTGGCACGCTCGAGTATTCTTCCGATTCGGAGCGGGTCGGTATCATCCAATGCGACTACCACTATGTTGGATGCATGGATGGGCAGTGGCTCCTCTTTCCCATCTGCAGTTGAGATTGATACCCCGTCAACTTGGACTGTGCCGGCGCCAGTATCGACATCTACGATTTTGGCTCGAACGCCGCTTTTACCGCGTGCCTGCCCGAGTCTCTTGCCCCGTGAATCGGCCTTCGCCGAGTTTGGGCTTCCGAAATCGCCTCTGAGAACCTCTACCTCGTCACCTACCCTGACAGTAACTGTCCTGATGGCTGCGAGATCTGGGTCGTCAGTCCTGAGTCTAGCCCTGATGCGCTTCCTCTTTACGTGTAGAGGTGCATTGAACTGGGCCTTTCTCTGCTTACCTGGTTGCTTACTTGACATACATCCACCTCCATCATACAATTTGCTTTGCCGTTGCTGCGATTCTGGGCCAACGCTCAGCGGCTTCTCTACTGATCGGGCCCTTAATGTCCGATCCGCGAAGCTCGCCTTTCTCGTTGGTGATTACGCATGCGTTGTCCTCGAATGAGACCCATGTACCATCGACTCGACGGAATGGTCTTCTCTGGCGGACGATGACTGCGGTGAATATCTGTCGGCGCATCTCAGGGGTTCCACGGCGTACGGTTACTCTAATCAAGTCACCAACTCCTGCGGAGGGGTATCTTCGCGCTACTCCGCCCTTTCGGAGAACGTTCATGAGTTGGACAATCTTAGCACCCGTGTTGTCTACGCAGTCCATTTTAGCCTGAGTGGGAAGGGCATTCGTTACAGAGCTCGAGATTCCCTTCATTGTAAGTCCCCCTTCTCAATAACGCAGAATTTGACAGTCTTGGAGAGCGGTCGGCATTCCATGACCCGGACCCTTTCTCCAACGGAAACCTCGCCTATGCAAGACGGAAGATGTGCGGAATATCGGTGAGTCCTTTTCTGATATCTCTCATACTTGGGCATGTAACGTGTTGTCTCGCGTTCTAGGATAATTGAGCTGTCCATTCCAACGGCAGAGACGACCTTGCCTTCAATTATCTGACCGCGTACCCTAAGTGAGCCGTAGAATGGACAATTCTCATTTCCATCCCATTGTCCCTCTGGAGTCTTGACATCGATTCCGATATCTCTTATCTCTGCCATCATCTATTCCTCCTGTATCTTCGATTAACTCGATCTTCTGGCCTTTGAGTGACTTTAGATCCCTCTATGACCGTATCTCCGTTGTCGAGTGTGAATCTGATTACGTCCTTTGGGATCACATGAACCCCTTTCGATGATCTCACCCTTAGAGTGTGCTTAGTCTCATCGACGATCATGCCCTGGAGCCCTATCAGCCCATTGTCCTTGGAGTCAATGACTGTGATGGTCATTGCTAACCATGGTTGATTGAGTAAGCCCATTACCGCACCTCCACCCTGTAACCGTTCTGCTCTAGCACCTTTGCAGCTCGCTTCTTGTGCTCGCCTTGAAGTTCAATTACTCGCCCTTTTACGGTGCCGCCACTTGCGCATGCAGACTTGAGAGTCTTTGCAAGTTGGTTGATGTCTATGGCCGTATCCTCAATTCCGTCGACGATAGTGACCATCTTTCCATACCTCCTTCTTGCTGTAGAAATTACTGCTGTTTGTTGTTCCTTCGCTATCTCCTGACAAATACACAGTTCTTCCGGCAGCCCACATAGATTGCAAATACCTGCCATATGGGCTCTACTCCTTCCTCTCGCTGTTTATGCTCGTCAGAAGTCTAGCGATGCTCCTGCGAGTCTGTTTGAATTCACCTGGGTTGGAAGAGGATCCGCCGAGTGCTTGCTGTGCCCTTAGCTGAAGGAGTTCTTCACGCAGCTCCTCAAGACGCCTGAGCATCTGCTCCAACGACATCTGGTCAATGTCATGCATTGAAAGGTGGCTCATATCATTCCTCCTCCCCTGCGGATTTTGTAGAGTTGCCCTGCTCTTCTGTGTTCCATGCGACGTCCTCTACAACTGGTGGCAAACCGGCCTCGGCTCTCTCGCGGATGATGATTTCATGGGGAAGTCGGGTGCCTGGACGCATTATTCGTACTGTGCAACCAACTGTTCCGAGCTTCTTGACAGCAGTTGCGAATCCGCTATCCATAACGTCTAGAGCTACTTGTCCGCAATACTTGATGTGTCCCTTCTGGAACTTCTGGACTCTGTGTCTTGCACCGGTTATCTTGCCACTCAAGACGACCAAGCATCCTCTTGCGCCGGCTTCCATAATGTTCTGGACAGTACCGTGCCCTGCTCTTCTGAAGAACCAGCCTCGCTCCAGTGAGCTAGCAAGGCGGCTAGCCATGACTTGTGGGTTGAGCCTTGGTTCTTCGATCTCCTCTACTTGGAGTTGGGGTTGGAATAAATCGAAATCATTTCTAAGTCGGTCGTTTAATTCACGGATGGTCTTCCCTCTTCTACCATACACTCGTCCGACCATCTCAGCTTGAATGGTCACCTCAGTTCCTTCGGGTGTCCTATTGAATTTGAGCCCCCCATAGCCTGCACGCTCGGTTTCTCTGAGCAGATATTCCTTGACTAGCTGACGCTCGACATTTCTGTGGATCGTCTTACGAATTGTGTTCTGCTTTGCCATAGTAATCCCTCAGAACTCGTCTTCCTCAACTTCTTCGCCAAAGTGCTCAATGAAAATTTCTAGATTTACTTGATAGTGGTTCTTTGGGGTTGCTCGTCCCCTTGCCCTTGGGCGGAATCCACGGGATATTTGCCCTCTGTGAGCAGCCACGTGAGTTATCACCATCTCATCAGGTTCAATGGTATCATACCTCTGTCTAGCGTTGTCCATAGCGCTGGTAATCAGACGGATGAATTCTCTCGAGGCCTTGTAGGGGTAGGCACCTGGCCCCATCTTGCCCTTTCTGTGGCCCGCCATGGTATTGCCACCCTTGCCTTTTCTGGAACGTCGAGTGTATGGAATCGCAGCCTGCTTGCGCATTACGCGTTCCAAGTAATCAATGGCCTGGACAGTGGTCTTTCCTCGTAGGAATTTGGCAATATGGTAACAGTGCTTGTGGTGTACGTCGACATTCACTGCCCTTGCGGTTGCTAGGAATGCTCCCTCAAGCAGCTGGGTGTATCCGCTCTGAGGTTGTCCCTGGTTTCTGCTCACTATTTTCACCTCACTTCAATGCTACATGCTTGGAGGACCTTGTTGCTCCCACACCAGGTCCTGTGTGCTTCACGGACTTTCGGGTGGGGGCGTATTCCCCCATTGCGTGCCCGATCATCTCTGGTTGAATCTCTACCTTGACGAATTGTCTGCCGTTATGCACTCCAACGGTTCTACCTACCATGGAGGGCACGATGTACATGCTCCTACAATGTGTCCTAATCAGCCCATTTGTTGAGTGAAATTTCTGCAATAGCTTCTCGCATTCCTCAGACAGACCTCTTGCATAGGACCTCCTTGCTCTGGCAGGCAGCAATGCTACAATGCTAAGAGCATCTGGATCGCTTTCTGGAGGATAGAGAGGGACCTCTTTCAGCTCATCCATCGTGTATCCTCGCCACAGGAATTCTTTCTTGCGGCGCTCGGCGACAGTGGATCTTCGCTTCCTCGCCTGCCTACGGGCAAGTTTCGGTGATCGGAATACCTTCTTTGTTCGTGCCATGCCAATACCTCACTCCTTCCTTACCCTTCCACGACCGGTTCTACTCGGCGCGATGTGGCCTACTTTCTGTCCTGGTGGAGCAGTTCTGGGGACAGAGTTTGGCCCGTGGACTGCCTGGTGGTTACCGCCCCCATGGGGGTGGTCTACTGGATTCATTGCAACTCCGCTTACAGTGGGGTATAGTTTCCCTCGAGCCTTGGCGCGCTTGTGGGCTGCACCGGCCTTCATGAATGGTTTCTCCTTCCTGCCGTGGCCTGCAAGTACTCCTATTGTGGCTCTGCAAGAAGCTGGTAGATCTTTCAGACGGCCACTTGGCAATCGTACTCTGACCTTATTCCCCATGCGGGTGTCGACAAAAGCTGAGTTTCCGCCAGATCTGGCGAATTTTCCTCCGTCGCCTGGACGTGCTTCGACATTACAGACCGGAGTTCCCTCAGGAATCTTGTTCAGCATTGTAACGTTGCCTGGCCTGAGGCTGACCTTAGAAGAAAAGGCGAGTTTCTGCCCGACGCTTATCCCGTCCGGGGCACCCATGTGGCCGACGCTTCCATCTTCGAAGCGGATTTTTGCGAGAGGGGCCGTGTGGGCAGGGCTGTGTACGAGATCGACGACCTCTGCCATCTGCTCGGATACCCTTGGTAGGGAGTTAGCGGCCGGGAATCGGTGACTTGAGACCCTGTTCTTGGGGCTTGATCCCCTGCGCTGTGAACGTGTCCTCTTGCCCATGATTATCCCTCCTTAGAATGCTCCTAGTTTCAATGCGGCTTCTTCTGCATCATAACCATCTGCAAGACGAACGCTAGCATGCTTGCCTGTTCTAGTTATACGTGTGTTGACTTTTGAGACCTTTACATCTAGAAGAGTCTCTACTGCTTCCTTGATCTGAGGCTTTGTTGACTCGCGTCTTACTATGAACTCTAGTCGGTTGTTATTCTGCTGGCGTGGATCGTCTCCGTCGGCGATTCTCCTAGCTTCGAGTGTCTTCTCTGTAATCCAAGGCATTTGTATTACTGCATAGGGGTCGACCATCGTATTCACCTCATCTCCTCTATTGCCTTCTTGGTCCAAACGGTTAGACGGCCAATGTCTCCGCCCGGTGCCAAGTCTTCCGCGCACAGATCTCTTGCGGCGACGACATCGACCCCTGGTACGTTTCGAGCCGCCTTGGAGAGTGCTCCTGTCTGGGATACTACCAAGAGGACTGATTTTGGGGTCCTTCTTCTTCGGCCTCTCATCTTGCCCTTGCCAGCTCGTATCGAGCGGCCGTTCTTAGCCCTGTCAAGATCGTCACCAAGGCCTAGACCTTGCATCATAGCGACAAATTTTCTTGTCGCGTGCGAGAGGGGGATTGACTCGGGATCATGGGCATCGGATTGGCCATCTTTGACTTCGGTGTACTTGTCGATTATTATTGGGAATCTGAGGGATTCATCGAATCGATGGCCCCTTGAAGCGACGATTTCAGCATTACAGGTTGCTGCGATAGCTGAGTCTCTGGCGATTCTCTTCTGCTTGGTATTGAATTTCATGCTCCAGTCTTTCTCTACGAGAGGGCCATGAGCTCTTCTCCCTCCTCTGGTGTGGGGGTTTTGAGCCGCTGTTCTCTGACCCGTCTTTCTCATGATTCTGGAAACGCCTCGGCCCTTGCCCCACCATTCCACGGAATGCTTCATTCCAGCTTGTGGGGCCTTCTTGCCGTCATGCGTTCTGTGCCCATAGGGCTGACGCCTATTTGCTCTTGATGAGTGGACTGCATCCTTCACCATATCTTCGCGGATATCAGATGAGAATGATTCAGGTAGTTCGACTTTCGACCCGTTCTCTGTTGAAACCTCATATGTCTCTGAAAGAAGGCCCGCATCAACCTCTATTTGTGAGATTTCATTATTTAGGGAGTATGAGGTTGCCTTCATTCAATCACACTCCCTGCTTGGATGCCGTACTCACATAAGCCAAACTCACAGGATGATTATTTTTCCTTGGGCGGATGGGGTCACGGAGACGAAGTAGGCGCTTTGCTGGGCCGGGTAAGCTCCCCTGAACGAGCACATACGAGTTTCGAACCTCCCCGTAATTTAGGAAGCCTCCTGCAGGGGTTATCTCATTGCTCTCAGGGTCAGATATCCTCAGGAGACGCTTATTCAGTTCAGTTCTTTGGTGATAGCCGACTTGGCCCGCCTGGGGAACTGTAGAACGTACGTAGCCCGTTCCGAAGTCACCAAGGTTACCTGCCTGACGGCGCCTCTTGCTGTTCTTGTGGCTGAGTAACTTTACACCCCATCGCTTGACTGATCCTTGGAATCCCTTGCCTTTCGTGATTCCTATTACATCTATCTCCTGACCGTCTTCCCAGACGTCATCGATCGTTATGTCGGAACCCAATCTTTCGCGAGCCCATCCTAATTTTTCGGAGGTTGTTCCTCCAGTAAGATTGAGTTCCATGATCTCAGCTGTTTTGCTCGAAGTGCCGCTGACCAATTGTGGCTGTGTTGCAGCGATTATTCGAACTTCGATGAGTTCGCTCGCAAGGAGTGCGTCATAAGCTGCCTGATTGAATCCTGCCATTCTCTTAGGTATTCTACCAGCTCGCTTAGCTGGCTTTCGACCCTCAGAAGCATCTCTCTCTCCACGAGTTGCATTGGCTAGTCTTGGGGTAATTCCGCTTGGAAGGTCATCTGGTTCGCACCAAACCTCTCCAGCAGTTCGCAGGCCGTATGGGTCCATCACGTATCCACGCACGCCGAGAACCTTCATTGGAGGGGTTTCGACTACAGTGACCGCACTTCTTACTTCTTGACCTGCACTGGTTGATGTTGGATTCGTATTCTGAAGGAGAACGTGTGTCATGCCGGCTTTCCAACCAGCAAAACCTTGGACACGAATGCTGTCTGTAGAAACATCGGGCCACGCCGTAATAGTTCCATATGGACGATTGGCTCGTTTGCGCGGGCTAAAGCCCATGCTGCCACGTCTTGGTCGGTGCTTGTCGGCCATATTCAGGTCTCCTTTTTTCATAACCGCCGCAGAACCGCCTAAACGGCCTACACCGGGCCCGTAGCGAACGGAGAGGACCGTGACACCGGCATACGACCCCGAGCGGGGGCGACGGCCTTGGGATGCGTTCACAGAGCCCTGTGGTGTCTGGTACTCCTCGTTACGAGCGGGCTTGCGACCTGCCTTCCATTTATGAAAGAATCGGACGGCACCAATATCAATTAGGCTAGACATCAATCGATTGGAATGCTTTAGAACCGTGGTTTCAGAGGACTTACGAATATGTGTCCCAGAGTGGCCCATCCGAATTTAAGAGAAGGGTTTCTTGAGGCCCGCGCATATCAGCTTGAAGGAGTTGCGGAATCCTTGCAGTCATCGACTCTTTTGGTATATCCGACTGCAGGAGGGAAAACAGCAGTAGCGGTCATGGCGATGGCTGAAACTCTTCGCAGAGAAAAAGGTGCGATAGTGATTATAGCGCCCACAGTAGGATTGGTCGATCAACATCAAAGGACTATTTCAGAATGGTTGGTTTCTGATTTTGAATCAGTTTCTCTAACGGGTTCCACGCCCCCTGCAAAAAGAGAACGTGTGTGGAAGGTCTCCAAAATAGTAGTGACTACGCCTCAGATTTACAGAAATGATGTTCTGGCTGGATTGATTGTGCCCTCGGACATTGGCCTCCTGATTATCGATGAGGCTCACCATGCTGTCGGCAATCATGCGATGGCGCTATCTGCAGATCTCCACGTGGAGAATGGCGGGAAAAAGATTCTCGCAATGACAGCGAGCCCAGGATTTTCTAGAGATCATGTTCGCTCAATATGCGACAGGCTTTCGATAGAAAGAATACATCTGAGATCGTCTGATGATCCGATTATGAAGGAATATCTCTCTGACTTGGACATTGTTGAAATCCGCGTTGGCATCCCTGATGAATTGCTTGAGTTGGCCGCCCCGATACGTGGGTGGCAACAAAGCATAGTGGACGTGGAGCGGCGACTGGGGAGATATGTGCATGATGGGGCAATTGGCTATGCAGGTCTTTCAAGTGCGATGGAACGTGCACAATCTGCGATAAGAAGAGGCGATGGGACTGGATACGCTTCTGTTTCTCGAATCGCTCTGGCTATGACCTTGAATCATCTGATTAATCATCTCCTATCCCAGGGAGTTGCCGCTGCACGAGAGTTCCTAAGAAGAAAATCTGTAGACTCGGATTCAAAAAAGAAATCCAGCAGAGACCTGCTCAAAGATCGAAGAATAAGGTCATTGATCGAAAAGCTAGGCGACATGCAGGAAGTGCATTCAAAGATAGGCTCTCTGAGAAGGCTTGTGGCTGAACGCCTACGTAGAAACAAGAGTGGAAAAATAATCATATTCGCTACATACCGAGATACAGTCTCAGCAATACACCAGGCCCTTTCAGACATTAGCGGAGCAAATCCCGTGAGATTCGTCGGGCAGGCAAACAGAGGGGAAAGTGGTCTTAGTTCAGGAGAGCAAATTGAGACTATCAATTCATTCAGAGAGGGGCGTTACAACATACTAGTTGCTACTTCCGTGGGAGAGGAGGGGCTAGACATACCATCTGCAGATCTTGTGATTTTCTACGAACCGGTCGGAAGTGAAACTAGGACTATTCAGAGAAGAGGGCGAACTGGAAGAAGAAGACAAGGCGATGTTGTCGTCCTCATAGCAGAGGGAACTAGAGATGAGGGTGCGGTTTCGGCCTCACTGCGCCGGGAGTTGGCCATGAAGAGGTCTATTCACTCAGTCAGAAGGGAACTTACTAGTGGCCCCATAGATTACAGTCTACTCGATTCTTTCACGGTGGACCTGGGTGTTGAATATGTGAAAGCTGAGTTCTTCATCGCGAGAGAAAGAAGCAGATATGCTGCGATTCTATCGGAAGAGAGGAAGCCTGCCACAGTCATAGATGACATAGAAGAAGAGGTTTCATCTTTATCGGATTCCTCATCATTTCGACCTAGGGGTCAATTCGGTCTAGAAGACTTCAATTAATTATGATTTTAATAAAGATTCAATCACCAATTACAGCGAGTCTGGTTTTCAGCATCGCAAGTCTTTTTGGGAAATTTCCGGTGACAAATGCAATGTATTCGGAAAGATGCACCACAGGCAAATTCGTGTTCAATCCCGTTGATCTAGAGGCCTTGCCCTGGTAGATATCAAGAACTCCATGGGACAAGGTGCAGGCGCTGATAAGCATCTTAGCTCCGCCGGCTTTGGCCTCTGAAAGTATTGTAGCTGATTGGCGTAATACTGTCTGTTCTTCTGAGAACAATCCAGGGGTACCTGCTGAGGAGGTTCGAGAGGGATATCTTACAGCAGTGCCTCCAGAAGATTCTATGATTGATTCTAGATACCATGGATCAAAAACATCATCTCCGCCTATCAGCCCTTCTTGCTGGAGATTTGGCCCATAGTACGGAGCCAATTTGGAGCGGATTGGATTCTTGACTTTATTTGAGAATGTCTCCAATCCAATATCTTCAACGAGAACTTGTAGTAGATGTCGTATTCGAACAGTACCCTCTAACGTTCTCCCGGTTGACTTCTCTAGGGTCGCATTAACAATGCCCATCATGTTCAGATCGGATTTCATCATATTCAGATCTTCGTAGAGCGTTGCAGCAGTAGTGGCACAGGGGGTGATTATATCCAGGCCGAGGTCTTCTGCCATTGACATTGTTCTGGCATTCAGGGTTGCCTGGAGAGGCCGATTTGCCTGTCCTAGTATCCCTGCCCCGCAGCTGGTTGCACCAGGTAAATCAACGAGTCCGATACCGAGAGATCGACAAGCTGCACGCATGGTCTCATCAACTTCCGGGGCACTGCTGTGGGCCACATTTCCCGGGTGGTATGCAAATCGAATTGGCATATACAGTGACCTCAGAATCTTCGATCAAGACTATTGAAAATTGATACTACCTCGTGGTGCTTATCGACTCTCTTATTGAATTGCCTCGGCATCTTTCCTAATCCTGCAGGAGGTGCAACCAGTGCCAGGATATCGTTTACCATCTTTCCACCGGTTCTTGTGAATCCAGTGACCATTCTCGCAGTGACGCCGGATGAGAGGTTAGAGAGAAGTCCTAGTGGGCCGAGTACTTGGCGGTAAAGTACCGTGTCGTTTACTTTGCCGCTGCTCTTCAAAGTCCATGCATACCACCAAACGTGTTTTCCGTGGCGTCCATTGAAGCCATTGACCTCCAAAGCTCGTGTCCTGGCGCTTGATAGGGCTGCTTGAATACCGCGCCCAGCGAGAGGTTGCCTTCCGAATGGTGCCATGTCCGTCTCAGCCAAAATCGTATCCGCACCCCCAAGAATGGCATCAATCGCACTTATCCTCCTATCCGAGGTACGTGGATCACATCTTCTAATCCACAAATCTAGGCACACCGAGGGGCCGAGATACGAGTCGGCGTAAGCCACAGCGTCGGAACATGAGTGTATGACTTGGGGGCCAGCGTGATTGGCCATAGAATGCAATTCAGCTGCTTTAGAGGGCTCCATTGGGCCGATGGCTATCCCTTGTTCCGACTTTACTGCCGCCCTAGTTTTCGAAACGTGCCAGATCGAAGCGGTTTCTCGCTTCTTTAGTAATCCGTCGAAATCAACGCACAAGTCTCTCAGTACATCATATCCAGGAAGTGGCTCTATGGTCAACATTACCGGACCGGGCCTCCCATTGGAAAGGCGATCTATCCTTGTAGATCCCGGCAATGTCACGCGGCCATTGACCAGTATTGCCGTACAAGGATCATGTGGGGAGCCGTCAGTGAAGCATAGACTTCCGTCATGGGTTCTTTGGATTGATCGAAGTGCGTCTAGAAGGGTTGTGTGTCCGTTCAGAGAGCAAATCCACGTGTCAGTTCCGCTTGTTCTCTCATGGGGATCGTACCTGAAGACACTGAGTTGGGCCTCTAATTCTCCAGTTAAGAGGTCCGGGATTGAGAATCCGTCCTCTCCTTCCGCACCCGAAACCCCGCCGCTCACTAAATCGCGAATTGCATCGATGAGTTCTTCGTGAAGATTTCCTGAATCGTCAGTTGCCGATAGCATTGTGAGTGCTTCTTCTGCCCAAAGAGCCGCTGGAGCCTCGTAATCGACATCACAGTCGACTCGGTTCACTACTCTACTCGCACCCAACTCTTCCAATCTTTTGTCCCAGTCTTTACCGGACTGGCAGAACAGTTCGTAGGAAGTATCGCCCAGTGCTAGGACTGAGAAGGACATTCCATCCATCTTCGGTGCGCTGTCTGAAGATGCTGCCTGCCAAAGAGCCTCGGCATTGTCGGGCATCTCACCCTCGCCCCACGTGGAACAAACTATGGCGACGCGTTTCATAGAAGCCATTGAATTGATGTCGAAGCCGTCCATATCGTGGACTACTCCTTCCATGCCATATTGACTAGCATTCTTTGCCAACTTGGCTGCAAACTCTTCCGAGTTACCTGACTGCGAGCCGAAGAAGACATTCAGCGTTCTATCTCCCGTTGAGAGGAATGCGTCTAACCCTTCTACCGCAAGAGGTTCCTCAGCGACCCCGACGTCTACCGAAGCTTCTACTTCTATGACTGGGGCCTCTGCCTCTTTTTCCTCTTCATCAACTTGGGCTTCCACCACTATGATGACGTCGACTGGACAACCGTCTGCCGCATCGAAAATATCATCGGAAAGAGTTTGAATCGCCTCTTTTTTCAAGGCTGATTTGGAATCGTTCCTATCGAAACCTCCATCCAGTCTAACATCGGATTTGATGAAACAGGTATCGTCGGTGACCTCGAATACTTCAGGTGCTGCTTCCTCACAAGCATCACAAGTTATGCAACCTTCTTCGATGTATACGCTAAAGATGGTCAAGATTGGCGCCCCCTATGTCACGTCCCAAAAATAAGCGATTATTGAACATGTGGATTTGCAGTGCTTCACATATCCAATCCGTCGAAGTCCCCGTCCATTGCGGGGGACCCTCCTTTGCTGGAGATTACGTCGTCAATTCTGAGGATCATTACTGCGGTCTCGCTTGCAGATTGTATGGCCTGCTCGACGACTCTGGTCGGCTCATACACCTTCCCAGCTTGCATATCTACGACGCCACCGTCGTAAACATTGACTCCATGACGATTCTTTCCCTCAGAATGTGCCTTCCTAAGAGCGATGATCGTATTGACGGGGTCTAGGCCCGCGTTCTCTGCTAGAGTTCGGGGAATGACCTCAAGAGCACCAGCAAATGCCTCGATTGCCATCTGCTCCCTGCCCCCGACGCCTTCGGCATATGAACGGAGATCCCTGCTTACTGCAGCCAATACTGAGCCGCCACCGGTCAGAACCTGCCCGTCCTCGTGAGCAACGGAGACTACTCCTATGGCATCATCGAAGGCTCGTCTGATTTCATCTACAACATGTTCTGTGCCGCCGCGAAGAAGCACTGAGACTGCCTTCGCTTGCTCACATCCTGTAATGAATACCATGTCCGAGTCTCCAATTTTCCTTTCATCCACACGCGCTGCATCGCCAAGGTCTTCAGACGACAAATCGTCCAATGTGGTCACGATTCTGCCGCCAGTGGCCTTGGAAAGCGCTTCCATATCGCTCTTCTTTGCTCTCCTAATGGCAAAGATTCCGGCTTTGGCCATGTGGTGCTGCGCTAAATCATCGATTCCTTTCTGACAGATTAAGACATTCGCACCGGAAGAGGATATGGTGTCTACGAGTCCCTTGATGTAGGATTCTTCCTCTTCTAAAAATTGAGAAAGCATACTTGGATCAGTAATCTGGATTTTCGCATCGACTTCGGTCTTCTTGACCTCAATGGCGGAGTTGACCAGTGCAACCTTTGCCCCCTCTACAGAGCGAGGCATTCCAGAATGGACTCTTTCCTTATCCAAAATTATGCCATCGACTAGTGAGCTGTCTTTGATCGAGCCTCCTTGTTTCTTTTCGACCTTGACGTCATCGAGGTCGACTATTACTCCACCATCATCCTCCTGGGCTACAGCGATTACGGCCTTGACGCAAATTTCCGAGAGGAATTCCTTGACAGCTCCAGCACTCTTGCCTGTAAGTGCAGTCTTAGCGACTTCAGCAAGTGTCTCTTCATTCACCTCTATAGCATGATCATCAATCAAATCGATGGCCTTGTCGGCTGCTAGCCGGAAACCCTCGCAAATTACGGTTGGGTGCACATTCTGCTCAATTAAGTCCTCAGACCTCTTGAGGAGTTCTCCCGCCAGAACGACTGCTGTAGTCGTTCCGTCGAAACAATGCTGCTCTTGCGTTTTTGCTATCTCGATGATCATCTTGGCAGCAGGATGTTCTATATCCATCTCTTTGAGAATGGTCGCGCCGTCATTGGTAATGACTACGTCACCCATACTGTCTACGAGCATCTTGTCCATACCTTTTGGCCCTAGAGTTGACCTCACTGCCTCAGCAACAGCCTTCGCAGCTGCTATGTTGTTGCTCTGTGCGGTTCTACCGCTAGTTCGCGTGGTTCCTTCCTTGAGTATGAATATGGGCTGCTGTCCGTTCGTCATAGGTACACCTTGCTTGCATGCTATCCAAGAGAGGGGGCGTCATAAGCCCTGCCACTCCGAAAAAGATGCTAATCATCCATATCCGGGGGCACAGGAGGGGGTGAGGGCGGTTGCTGGAAGATTGACTGTGCGCCTCCGAGAGCAGAATTGGCAACTTGATCATCCGATGGCAGGTAATTACCAAACTCCTGGTCATCGAAGTTAGTGTATTCTTCCATGGGGCCGCTTGCGCCGCGGAAAATTCTGAATGCCGCAAGCAGGATGGCTAAAGCACCGGCTAGTCCGGCTGCGATGAAAATGTAGTTGCCTAAGGTTAACCCTATTTCTTCGACATCAGGGCCTACATCAATGGGATTAGATTTGACCATCGTAAGAGGCGTACTGCTGCTGGTCTTGTCTATGTCTGTGTCCACTAGTAGCGTAAGTTCGAAGTCCACATTATTTTCTTCTAAATTTCGAAGATTCTGCTCGTTTATCACGACTGTGACTGTGACGACCCTCAATTCATCGGTATCCAGTACAAAGTCACGGTCACTAGTCTCTACCCTTGCATCGAAGACGTTGAAGAACAAGTCCGATTGTCTGTCGATATCTACTCTCACTAATTGCTCGTAAGAGGGGTGTAAATTTCTGATGGAGAATGATAGTTCGTAGGAGCCTGCTTCTGACATGGTTAGTCGCGATTGCTCGGGGAATATCTGAAGCCATCCGACAGAGCCAACATCGAAAACTGCCGAACCTGAGTCGGTCACCACCACGTTTCTCTGTGCTGCTACATCTGATGAGGCATGCATCGAAACTACTCTTTCGCCGAATGTACCGGAATCGAAACTATACGATGCAGTGACATTGTGGGAGGCCCCTGGTTGAATCCAGGGGGTCAAATCTCCACCTTCACCGCTATCAACATTCACATCATCCAGATGTTCGAACGACAGCCTGTACCTATCGACCTGATTGCCCCTGTTCCAAACTTCCCAACGAAGAGTTCTGGGTTCGTCGCCTCCTCGATAGACCTCTTCAGACATGTCTAGATCAGCAACCTCCACTAATTGTGTCGATGGGACCGTGACCAGCATGCTGGCTTGGGCCTCATAGCTAGGATCTGACTGGCTCCTTGCTGTTATCCTGAGCAAGTATGACTCATTTTGAACTCCATATGGCATAGGGAGAAGAAGCAGGGCTGCTGTATCCCCCCCGAAAGGGTCAATCCCCAGGGTCGAGGGTGTGCTAAGTTGTGCTCTCATAGATAGGTCAGCGGTGACGAACAGGTCGAATGCTTCCTCTGAGTTTCCATGGTTGATTAGAACTATCTCGACGATTCTGGAGACATTATCCGCAGGTATGGTTGCCTCATTGAACTCAGGTATGATTTCAAGTTCTAACTTATTCAGCACTTGTATCTTCAAGAGTCGGTCTGCAGGGAAGTTGTTTGGGGCCTTTCCATTGACATCGATTCTCAAATCATAAACGCCCGGTACCGCATCTTCCGGCACAGTCACGTGAGCGATTAGATCCACTTCTTGGCCTATGGATGTGAATATTGTCTCAACATCCCCTCCGTTCTCGTCCGTCCACCTAATCAATTGGGAAGGGTCCCACGTTGGTTCGTCGAGGTAAACGCCACCTAGATTCCAGCTGCCAATCTGATTGCCTGTATTGCTGAATGTCAAAGGCACCGCTCCTGAATCTCCAGGGAACATCTTCAGATGAGGATCTCCGCCAGAGGGGTTATACTCAAGATCAATAAATCCTGAGTAAGATGGTTGGACGTCAATATATTGAACAATCGGCTTATCCAAATCGAGTTTAGAGACATTGGTAAGGCCGTCGTTAATGTGTATGTGCCATTCCAAAGATTCAACAGATACGCTTGCAGGTATTGAGAGATTGAACCATGCCGGCATAGTGCTCTGCGCCTGGATATTCTTTGTTACGATGAAGGAATCTTTGTCATTGGTTCCCGGAGTGTCTATCCTAATCTGATCTGGCCACGAGGAGTTAGTAACTTCGCTATATATTCTCAATGTGATATCGACGTAACCATTGTTCGTGATGCCGCATTGAAGTTCTACGGGATCACCTACTGGTATGACTGGGTGTGCTTCTATGCCCTCCTTGTAATCGCCGGCACAATCCACCGAGATAGTATATTGGGGTATTTTCTCGATTGCGAACATCAAGAAACCATCCACTTCTATGCCAGATGTTGCGTTCGTGCCGTCACTCTCGAAAAGATACGACATCCTGTATTCTGCGCGAGGATGGACATCAGACATGTCCCAAATCAGTTGTTCCCACGAGCCATCTGTTGGCAGTGTCATGTTTGTTAGATTGAGTTGTTCAGTGTTCAGCCCGGAAACAGCCTGCAGAGATACTGAATCCCCTAAGCCCATCTCGCCCCTTGCATTCGTGACCAATTGCATCGAATAGAACTGGTAGCCTCTTACTATCGCGCCGCACATGAATGTGTCGTGCACGGTACTGATTTGAGTGTCCATGGACCCGTCCCCCATCCCGTGGAGCATGGTTCCATCCGAGAATACATCTGTACAAGCAGTGTCCAAGGCCCTGAAGCCAAGGTGGAGTCTATCTATGCGACCACTAGCATAATCCAACTCGCTGTCACCGGAAACACGCCAATGCGACGAACCAACTGCAGATGAGTTCTCCGAGTAGTCTAATCTCCAATGACCTGCATCATCTGGGTCTGTTGACAGTGTTCCATCAGAATCATATCCTGCAGTCATCCATATTAGTCCGTTATTAGGGGGGTTTGGGCAATTGGGTACGCCATCGCCGTCAACATCTGAACACCACCCATCATCAAGAGGGTCGTCTATGACTGCGACAGGTATTTCTCTCCCCAAGTAGTCATTGAGTGGATCTTCATCAATTCCGACGCCCGAGTATATCTCGACCGAGACAAGCAGACCTCCTGAAAGTTCGCCTTCTTCTGATAGAACGCTGTGCGAATAATTTGGTACGTATGTGAATGATTGCTCCTGTGCCTCTCCACCCGTCAATGTTGCATTAGACGTGAATTCGGCGAGTATGATTCCTACTGGATGGGTGACATTCACGTAATAATCGGCATACTGGCCCTGTGCACCAATCCCTATCTGAGTGATTGTGACATCAATCGTCAGAGATTGATGCCTCACAATGTACTCTGAAAAAGAACCGTCTGGTTGTTCCCATGTAGGGAGTTGTTTCCCTATACTCGTAAAATCAATTGAAGATACTTCGAAATCAGTGATTGCAGCCCGAGGCCCTTCTGATTGATTATCGCTGTCATCGAGAGGGTATACGGCAAACGGGTAAGCCGATGCCATGATGAGTGCGAATAGCACGGATAACGCTGCGACGCGACCAGCCATGTCTGCGACGGCCATTAACAGCACACATAGAGGTTCTCACATTATGAGCGGTTCACGGCGACGGGTGTAATGTGTTACAAGAAGGGGCCTGAGCGGCTGCTTGGATGAAGGACTTATGCGTCTTGCTTCTCGGGACCGGGGTTATGCTGACTAAGAATAGCCGACATAGGGCCTTCCTAATGTTGGTTGTACTTGGGCAAGTATCTTTCGTACCGATAGTAATTTTCGGATTGACCAGATTCATCGAAACGGGTTGGAGCAACGGTAGCCCATTCCTCTTATTCAGGTGGGACCTGATACCTTGGATATGCTCCACAGGCATTTTCTACGGCATGATGTCTCTGGTTCTTGCGGTATTGATGAGTGGTTGGATGCCCGCGACGATTGCTCTCAGAGGCGGTTGGTTTGCATTTTTTGGCATAAGAGGGCGGAGTAGGGACCCCAGATGGATAGACAGGGCATCTACCGATCTGTCCAAAAGTCCGTATGGGAAATTGGCGACGCTCACATCAAGGCAACGTGACAGGTTCGAATTGATATTCATCCACGGAGGGCTACAGATGCTTGCCATCCCCATACAGGCTGTATTGATTGGCCTCCCTATTCTTGCAATAGAATATCTCCCGGAGGGAATCATCAGAAGTGGGACTACCCTTGAGTTGGTTAGCGTGGTATATCTCGTTTCATTATGGGTTGGGATGAGGGTGCAGGCTACTTATTCCCACAGACTGGTGGTGCCTGCCACCCTTGCTCGGCGATTCCTTGGAAGGACTGCTCAAATGTCGTGGGTTCTCCCTGTGATAGTGTACTGGTTTATCGCTAGGACTGTACTTGTTTCTCTTCTGTCTCTGATGAGTATCGACCTCAGTGCCCAGACGATTGAGTTCGACATACTGATACTTGAAGAAATATTGCCCGTGGAGCAATCCTCGGAGAGTACTTCACTGATCGACTTAATCGTTGCAATGGGCGTTCTTCCGATTGCCACATTCACTACAATCTCAGTCCTAGCTGGAGGGTATGAAGTTCCAGACTGGATGGACCCGAGTAAGCTTGTTGGAAATATGAGAGACGAAGCCCTCACGGATGGTAAACGGTGAAAACGGGCTTAATCGCCTTTCCTGGATATCCGCTCAATGACCTTAGCAACCCTATCCATCCCCCGATCAATGTCTGGTTTCGAGATGGTGTATGCGAATCTCAAATGGCCCTCGCCTGCTTCGCCGAATGCAGATCCCGGGCTACAAAGAACTCCCTCAGAGAGCATTTCCATGGCCAATTCTTCACTTGTCATGCCATTGACGTCTATCTTTGGAAAGACATAGAAAGCCCCCTCAGGTACATGGCAGGATACCCCTTCCATCTCATTCAAACGGGAGCATATTAGGTCTCTTCTGGTTTGAAATTCATCCCTCATTTTGCCAGGGTAATCTGGGGCCTGTTCAATGGCGGCAAGAACTGCATACTGCATCGCATCATTTGAGCACGCAGTGACATAATACTGCATCTTTGTAACCTGCTCCATCGCCTCGGAATTGGGCGATAGGACATAGCCAATCCTCCAACCAGTCATAGCGAAAGTCTTCGAGAATGAATTCAGCATTATGACTCGGTCGTAGCCAGCACCAAGGAATGAGACATGATCGCCGCCGTAAACAATCTTATCATACACTTCATCGGTAACTATCCACAAATCGTGTTTTGCTGCAAATGATACTAGCTTGTCTCGCTGATCTGTGTTGACGGTTGCCCCTGTGGGGTTGCTTGGGAAGTTGTAAAGAATGGCTACCGTCCTTTCCGTAATCAGCATCTCCAAGTCTTCAACGTCTGGCACGAATGCATTCTCGAATCTGCACGGGTAGGTAATTGCACGCCCGCCGCAAATGGCGACATCAGGGGGATAGAGGGGAAAATATGGCTCCGGTATGAGAACCTCATCGTCGGGATTTACAATTGCCAGGAATATATCCAGAAGTGCATTTGTACCGCTCATGGTCATGCAGACACTTGACTCGTTGAGTCCGGGTTCCAAGTGGGTCCAGGAATCAGCGATCTTTCTTCTTAACTCCGGGAGGCCTCCAGTCGAGGTATATTTGTTATGGCCATTCAACATAGCGTTGTAAAATTCATCGATGGCTACGGTTGGAGGTTGGAAATCCGGTTCACCCAAGCCAAACTGGATTGCATCGTCTCCAGCCATGTCAAACATCCTCCGGATTCCAGTGGGTTTGATGGCACGTGCCCTGTCGGAGAAACCAGCCATGAGGCGTGCGTGGCGGCCCTAGGGATATGAACTACCGCATGAAAATAGAATTTACATTAATAGGGTTATTTGGTGGGGGCACTGGGATTTGAACCCAGACCAGCGGGTTTCTTCCGCTCAGCACGCACCTGGGCGATGCGCACTCTCGGGTCGCGACGGGTCGGTGCTCCAGTTGGTCATCATATCCATCAGGAAACCTACGCGTCGTCATCCCCGTGCAACTGGAGCCCACGATACTACCAGGTTATACTATACCCCCATTGGGTATTTAGGTCCCGAAGTTAGACGCTTATCATCGTCTCGGTCAAGTCACATCGTTGTTGAGAGTATTAGAAGAACATCTCGAACGGTCCACCAGAGCCCGATTACAATGATTCCCGATCCCCAAGTTCGAATTCTTATCCTCATCGACATCGGACCAATGATTCGCGCCAATCTTCCGGTCATCGCAACGATGAGCCTGCATGCTACTACGATAAAGCCGCCCATGATACAAAAAGCGACTAACGTCATGAGAGCCAGAAGGGGCCCTATTATCGCAATATTTGTCGCAGAGAGGACGCCCTGAGCTACGAGAGTCGGTTCAGAGATTGTGGCCAGAAGAGCAACCCACACCCCCATGTGGACATCATCAGATGCTTCCTCAGGACTCGTCCATGATTTGGAAGATGTCGGCAACCTAGAAAACATGGCTCTTGAGACTCGATCCATCGGTTCTACCACTCCCTTGGATAGGATACGATACCCCATGAGCATAGCAGATAATCCCATACCGATTGATGCGGGAAGCCATATTTTCTGACCAAATATGCCTATTAGAAGGCACAGCGGTGCGAACCAGAGGGCGAAACCCAAGGATGCGAATGATACGGACAATAGGGCCCCAGTTCCGGGGAATTCGCCCTCGACTGGATCTCGGATACTCGAACTACGCGGTAGTGCAAGAACCAGGAGCGGGAGGAAGATTAGTGAAAACGGCAATATAGCGAAAGCAAATGCTTTGCCTATCGCATCGTTATCGGAATCGGATATAGAATCAAGGATCTCAGTGCTTGACATTGACCTTGGGCTCCAATGACTCACAAAACCATTCGCATCCAAGATGATGACTGCATCTGAGGGCCCGCTAGGAAGGCTTCTTCCAGCATCTTGAGAAGCCGTATCCAGGAGTATGGGCCATGATTCGTTGATGTAAGCGGCATGTTCATCCACATCGATGGCTAGTAGATCGGGGGACGTTGCTATCTGCACGAATGCGACGTCTTTCTCAGCCAGATTCATCGCCAAGGAGAAATCTGCATATTGAGTCGCTGCATTAGGGGACCCTGGGGCGAAGACTCCCACCACCAAAGCATCATGTCCCTGAAGAAGCGAATCAAGAGATTGGGAGCCCCCCGAATGTGACAGCAAAGTGAATGATGGAGGATGGCTTTCACTTCTAACCGGGTTATGGTCGATATGCCCCAGGGAATACGCCGGAGCAGTCGTGGCGATTACTAGAATCAAAAGCGTCCCGTAAACAGGTGATGGAAGTACCGCGTGTCGTATACCGGCGATAACACTGCCAAGCATGATCAGTGGAATGAGCGCTGCTGCAATTGACGAGTTCATGAGAGGGTCCTCATCCGGGAGCACTTGGAACCTTAGCACGGCATATGCTTCGCATTTCTCCGCATATGGTCTGTCTGAAAGTTGGATGCAAACGTCGATCATGTACCTCCCTGGGCTCAGAGGTTCGGACAGACTCCAAGTTCTGAGGGATGCGTTAGATTCCCCGACAGATGACCCATGGGGATCTTCAAAGTGATCCACTCGCAAATCTTCATCGTAGAATGAGTGGGCCATCTCCGACCATTCGGTGTACGGGCCCACGATGTCAACTGTTTGAGTAGCATAGTCGGATTCCCCCCAGGGGGATGAGGGGTCTAATTCAATCCTCACAATACGATTCAAATCTACTGTCTTGAATATCGAAGGATTGAGCACGTCGCCCTCGATTACTATTCCCGAATGAGCATCAAAGGTACCCCAGTAAACGTGTCCGGTCTGGGCGCACTCGTGTTGGACGGAAACCTGCAGCCGGATTGTATCTCCTGAGCCCAGACTTACATTGACGTCTTGAGCGGTCACGGTGAAGAGATGTGGCGCCACAAATGACTCGTCCATCACCAGAGTCTGGGTAGAAGCTTGGTCTAGAATGACGTATGAACCCATCACGAGAGAGACAAAGAAAGTAGTTGTTGAGCCGAGGGGCGAACCAGGCAGAATGTTGGATAGGCGGCAAGCATCTGACTGGGTGGACAAGGATGCAAATAGCTCCACAGTGATATTCCCGCTCAACCCAACAGGGCCCTCTAGAGGTTCAGAATATATATCGAAAAGCGTGGTAGGAAGTATCGACGACGTCTTGTCGAACTCGATGTCGCCCTCGGGTATGCCAGTTACCATCGGCCATTCCCTATCGATTGTCGCATCGCCGGGTACACCGTTCAGAAATAGCCGATGTTCTTGGGGCAGGACCCAATCGATGCCGGGGCCATCTGAACTTTGAGCCGCCACGTGTCCGGAAGAAAGAATCAGCAACAGAGCAGTTACACCAAGGCACAAGCCGGCTCTCCCTCCCATAATCGACTGGCTGGGCGAGGTGCTGTTGAATGCTCTGTCCATAAGCATCAGAATATCGAGACGTAGGCTGCCCACCCTGCGCAGGCGCCGAAAGACGTAGCGAGAAAATTGACTGAATGTTTACCTAGTAACCCACGATTCTCCATGAGTTCCCCCAAGACAGAGTCTATCTGGCATCCGATCCAGCCTATTGTTGCGATTATCGCAGCCGTTTCGAATAGGTCTAATGGCAGATGTTCCGCCATTAGCCCGATAGCGGCCAGTGCAACCATGCTTGCACCCATAACGGACCCAAACATGCCAAGAGGCGACATTCCTCCGTTAGATCCCGTAGGAACAGATTTGAGCGTGATTATGCTTCTTGTACGGCTGTCCAAGACTCCTATTTCTGATGCCAACGTGTCAGACAATGCCACTGCTACGCTCGAAGAGATTGCCAATGCCCCCCAACCTGGTGCACCGCTGATTTCATGGATGAGTACGGCGAACGCAGGAGCGCCGCCATTGGCTAGTACATTCCTCCATCCTCTCGATCCTTCGTTCGCTTCGGCGAAGCCCATGGAATTCTTCTCAGCATACTTCCAACGGGTCGCGATTGATGCAGATAGTAGGAAGAAAATCAGGAGTGCTAGCCATGTCCAGTGCCCCATGAAACCTATTATGCAACCTATGATGGTAGCTGCTGCGAGGCCTCCGGCATCTAGTGCCCTCGTCGCAATGGAGACCCCGAGTAGCCCGAAGATTAATGCGAGGAGGATAGTCTGATCTGTAATCTCCATCGGTCGGGTGCGTGAACTGATTGATGAAGAAGGATTCGACAGGAAAAGGGCTTAATGGGCACTTCCTAGGCCGGAGAGTGGTTTCTCGACTCTCTTAAAGTTAGTAATATGACGGATATGACCATACAGAGGACAACTGTTACAGTCATCAGAAGCGATACGCCCTCGCCAAACCCGGCTTCTTCCGCCACAGCATACGATCCCACAGACAGCCCATTCCACAAGGCATGGCCGAATACTGCAAGGCAGAAAGCAAGTGAAATAGGGCGTGAAATTGAGGTGTTGCCTGATTCATCGGGCATGGCCTGTAACTCGTCGGTAAGATGTTTTGAACCGCGTGCAGACCAGATACCGTCGGAAAAAGCCGATTCCAAGAATTCTGATGTCTCTGTGAATCCTTCCCTTAGGCCGTCGCCATCCACATCAACGCCCATTTTCTCTACTGCATCTATTACTCCGATTTGGGTCCTCGCAATAGCTAACGAGAGTTTCATATTGAGTCCCCTTGAGCTGACAAAACCTCCGATTGCAGAACCGACTAATGCGGTCCAAAGAGCATGTGCAGGTATCGAGCCTACGCCTCTGATCAGAGTTGTGGCTGCTAAATTAGCAGGACCGCCGAAAAGAGAGCCGGCGACATACTGAACATTTTCAATCAGAGCGAATCCCAGCCCTATGCTGAACCCCACCATAAAACCAGATCTTGGGCCACGTAGCGTCGGTATGAATAAGAGGATCGCTAGTGTCTTACAGGTTTCTTCGATTATGGGGGCCCCGACTGCTATTAGTGCCAAGTCCGTCTGGATGGAATTCCACGATGAAGGAATCATCCCAGGGGTTAGCAGAGAATTCGCCAAAAATGCTGGAAAGGCGCTGAGCATTCCTGCGATCAACCAACCCTCGGCCTGCACCCGTCTTATCGGTAGGCGCAATCTTCGACTTGCAACGGACCACCATGCGAGAACGGGAATCGAAAAACCGAGTAACCAAAGAGGTACAGCGAGCAAGATGAAAATGACTATTGCACCATCTGATATTCCCATTGAGGTCGTTGCTATTGAAAGTAATATGCTTACGAATACACATCCAAGAAATAGAGCCCAAGGGCTCCAAGAGGAAGGAAACTCCAGCGGAGTGCCGTCAAGTAGGACGTGTCGTTCCATCCTTGTAGGATTCATCGTTGTGATTGAAGCCGAATCAGTGCGATTGTGGAGTGTCGAGCCATTGGAGTCCGGTATGGCATTCCAAATCTGTATCACTGAAGGCCTTGTGAGTCTTAGGACGAAAAGTACGAGGGGGATAGCAAACAAACCGCCACCTATGATTAGGAGAGGTTTCCATTCTAGCACGCCTATCGTCAGCATCAATGCTGCATACAGCAACAAAAAGGCTGGCAAAACTGTCGCCATCATACGTCCATATGTCCTCCATGGTGCTCTTTGGGAAGGGATTAGTAGACTGTGCTTAGGAGGAGTTAGTTGTGCTGAAGGTGCTGGCCTATGCACCCTTCCATCCGGACCTGTCCACCTCATATTATCACCCGGTCGCTCAGAGCGCCCATCACTCAGTACCCTTTCGGCCCGGCTTGGTTCATCATCACAGCGACGACCTTTGCAGAGAGGGCTTTTGACTTGGTATTGACGGATTCACGAGGTAGTTCCACAGGCTCCACAATAAATCTCATTCCTAGCTTCATCCTTCTGCATGGACCATTCACCGCACGAAGGGCAAGGGGGCAGCCCTCGCTCAGAGGGCTTGACTGCAGGGCCTCTCCTAATTTTTCTCCTCCTGGGGATGAACCACCCCTTCTTCGGCTTCTTGACCTTGGGCATGTGACACTCGTCCCGCCGAGGGTTGGGCAATAGAAAGAGCCTTGCCTACTCAGCAGCAGGGTGCTATGGGAAGAGTATGTTTTGTACAATATTGGGCGGAGGCGTGTCGGGCCTCAGCACTGGAATAAGACTTCTTGAGAGGGGTCTTGAAGTCCGCCTTGTAGCTGAAAAAATGAGTCCGGAAACTGTATCCGATACAGCTGCAGCATGGTGGTACCCGTTCCTAGTTGAGCCACTGATCAAGACGAACAGGTGGTCTTCCGAGAGCTTTAGGGAATTTATCCGACTAATGGAACAAGAGGGGCTTGAATTCATCACCATGAGGATGGGGCGTGAGTATCTGAAGCAGCCCTGCAGATCTCCTGGTTGGAGTGAATCCATCGATCATTTCAGGATTCTAGAAGAGCATGAGGTAGTGGACGGATATTCATTCGGATGGGAAATCGAGGCCCCAGTAATTGAGATGGCGCACTACATGCCTTGGCTGAAATCAAGGTTCAAATCGCTCGGGGGGACCATTGAAACCCGTAAGTTATCGAGTTTCAATGAATTGGAATCCGAATTAATCGTCAATTGTAGTGGCTTGGGTGCAAGAGAGATTTGCCAAGACGAGGAAGTGGTTCCAGTCAGGGGGCAGGTGGTGTATATCAGGCAAGATCCCGGTTTTGGGAGATACGACCAGCGACCTGAATCATTGATCTACACGATTCCAAGGAGAGACGTCACCGTACTGGGGGGAACTGCTCAGAAAGGCGATTGGACAATGGAGATTCGCGAAGATGACGAGGAATATATCCTAAAAAAATGTGAGTCGCTATGGCCCGAACTAGATAGAAGCAATATCGTCGGCAGAGCGGTTGGGCTCAGACCCTCGAGGACAGAAGTTCGACTGGAAAAGGAGCATGTTGGGGACAAGGTGATCGTTCACAATTACGGCCATGGAGGTGCTGGAGTCACCCTCTCATGGGGGTGCGCTGGCGAAGTCGCACGGTTGATGGGCCGTTAGGTCCGAATCGATTGAGGAGTAGGATCCACACAAAAGAAGAATCTACCTCATCTGCACCGTCAATAAGACGACTTGGTTGTGCTAATCACTACTGCACCAATCTTGTAGGGGTCGCCATTGGAAGCGGGCCTTCGATCCTCTAAACGCCCTTTCCAACCGTCCTCTATTGTGCCAATTGGGATTCTGATGGATGCGCCACGGTCAGAAACCCCGTAAGAAAACTGATCTATCGACTGAGTCTCGTGTAGGCCTGTCAACCTCTGTTCATTATGGGCTCCGTAGACTGACATGTGCGCTTCGATATTTCTTCCAAACTCTTCACAAATTTTGGTGAACAGCGCTTCCCCGCCTTCATCCCTCATTCTGCCATCACTGAAATTGACATGCATTCCAGAACCATTCCAATCGCCTTTTATGGGCTTGGGGTGGTATTCGATGTAATGGCCATATTTCTCCGTCAGCCTATCAAGGAGATATCGTGCGACCCACAATTCGTCTCCTGCCCTTTTAGCGCCCTTGGCGAAAATCTGGAATTCCCATTGGCCGCATGCAACTTCTTGATTGATTCCTTCGAAGTTGATTCCTGCTTCCAGGCATACATCAGCATGCTCTTCGACAAGCTCTCTGCCGTGCGTGTTTTTGCCTCCCACCGAACAATAGTAAAGCCCCTGGGGGCCAGGGTATCCCCCGACAGGGAATCCCAGTGGAAGTTGTGTTTCAACATCCATGATGAAGTACTCTTGTTCGTATCCGAACCAAAAATCGTCATCATCTTCTTCGATCGTCGCCCTACCATTACTCTGATGGGGGGTTCCGTCTGCATTCATAACTTCACACATGACGAGAAAACCGTTTATTCTCTGAGGGTCTGGAAAAATGGCTACGGGCTTTAGCAAGCAATCCGAGTCCCCTCCCTCGGCTTGTTTCGTGGAAGAGCCGTCAAAAGACCACATGGGGCAGTCCTCCACCTTGCCAGAAAAATTTTCTTTGACCAATGTCTTACTTCTCATATTCTGTGTCGGTTCATATCCATCTAGCCAAATGTATTCCAGTTTAGACTTACTTGCCATGAGCATAGTCGAAATGAATTTGGCTTATTATAGTTTATTTTACCACTTTTTTTTAAAAAAAGTATTATATTGTATAATTTTATTGATATTTATTGTTTTAATGATTAAAATAATTAAATTTTTCTTTTTTCAATTTTTCAATATCCCAAAATTGTGACTTCGGGATTGTCTCTTGTGAGTCGGATTTAGAACTTCGATATCGCCCATGTTCAAACGATTCGATCAACAAGAGAGGCCAGGTGCTTGTGCATTTGGATGATCTCCGCCTTGATATCCCGGCCCTGCTTCTCTGGGATCTCGATTGTGCGGCCCTCGCTTCGATCGACTAAGCTGGAGGCAGCCCTGAGTGCCAGGCTTCCCTGCGAGGTCCACAACCTCATGAACATGAGCAGCTGCATGTCATTGCGAATCGTCAACGGTTCCTCGGGAGGGGGCATGCTACACGCTCCGCCTCGCTATTCATTACCCTCACCGTCAGAATCGACTATTTGCGTGATCTGCGTGTGGTATTTTTCTCATTGCTAGTTTTACCGAAGCCTTCGGGAATCCCCCATTTTTCGATATAGAAATCGATCGGAACGGCGCCATTTCCTCTGTCTACAGCATAGTTCTCATCGTAAACATCCTCTACGACTGGTGCAGGCCCATCATATCTCAAGTACCAATCCTCAGCGACACCTAGGCCACTCTCTGTCCCATCTGGCCCGACCCAGTTACCTTCGCCTAGAGTGTCGGATTCGTCGTCGGTATTGAAGCGTCTAGCAAATTTCACCATGTAGGTAAACTGAATCGGCTGTATTGCGAGTACTAAAGGGACAAGGACCGCGAGGGGGAAAGACATGCTCTTGAGTTCCAACCCCTGTATTAACACAGATTCGCTATGATCGTCCGGATCCACATACACAGTGATTTCATTACCCTCCTGGAAATCATCTATCACGCTCTCAGCAAGAGAGCGGAATCCGATGTAGGTATTCTCCCACGTATACGTGATTCTTGATCCCTCGTAAGATTCTCCATCGACATCGTATCGGTATTCTGCAAATGGCTGATATGTGGTTGAGCACCCTCCTTCTTCTCCGTCGCACGAATAATCCGACTCTATCCCACTAGAGATTATTGCCCCTTGGACCTCCATCCAGTCATCCGTCTCCATTTGCGAGGACAGTTCCCCCCAGAAGAAGACATAGGATAGAGTGCAGCCTATGACCAATAATGCCGCTGTAAATGCTATCAGTGGCAGACTTGACTTGGTCTCAGGGCCATCCTCCCCAGTTCCTCTTCGACCAGTATTTGCCATAATACTACCCCGGGCAAGAATCTTTTAAAATAAATTGAAGAATGTTTAATTCTTAAATTAAAATTGTTTTTAACAACATTCTAACTACCCCAACCAATCGTTCTTCTACCGGGCAACGGGCAGAGAGGGGGTGTTGAATGAAAATAAAAGCATCCCTTATTGCATCTCTCTTCCTAATTCTACTGGTCTCCCCAGCAGTCCAATCTGAGGAAGAAGAGGAGTCTCAGTTCTCCTTGTCTGGGAGCGTATTCACCTTCGAAGGTTCCCTTGCTAACTCCACGTCGATAAAAGTCGGCTCTATGCAGTCTTCATGGTCAAACAGTGGAGAGTATTTAGTTGAAGGAATCACGCCCGGGGAGAATACTGTTAGGGCCTACTTCATGAACGATGGGCATACTGTGGCCTACAGGAAGATGTTTTTCGATTCCGATACGTCTCTAGACTGGCACGAAGGTAAGAATTGGGCCACCTTTAGAACACAAGGAGAATACACAGATGGGGGGGCAACGACCTTAGTTGAATTGGTTGAGAAGTCAGAGAGTATCTACGTGCAAGACGAAATGAGAACTTTTGGACCGTACGAGATCGGACAATATTACACCATACGCGCCCATTTTAGCAGTGGAGAGGGGGCAGACCATTATATCCGATTCAAGATGAGTTCCGGATCTTCGTCTGATCCGTGGCCCAATGATTTCGACTTCATACATGGCCACAACAGTAAGTACGGTTACCTCAAGAATTCCTTGGGAACACCTGTAGAAGGGGCTATGGTATCCGCAGGGGACATAGATGCAATCACCAATTCAGATGGATTCTTTCTGCTTCAAAATTTAGAAATCGGCACCACATATACGATTACTGCCAATCAAGAAGGTGTTGAGATTGCAGGCCCCGTGGTAACTGAAATTGATTCTGGCCAAGGTTGGTTTAATTTGACTTCGACCTCAGTGCCGAATTTTCCCGGGCCAGCTAATTTCACAACGCAAATTACGACCACGCAAGGCTCCCCGGTCGAGATAAACTGGGAAGGCGGGGCAGATACGGATTACTTCAGACTGTACGAAAATGACGAGGTGATCTACACAGGAGGCGCCATGAGTTTCATTTTTGATCCATCGGAGTTGGGAACGCGAGTATTTCAAATCGAGTCTATTAACTCAAATGGTTCTTTCATTAATCCCAAAGAATTGCAGATAATCGTACTTCCTCAGCAATCCTCACCCAGCCTATGGTCTCCCGGAATGAGTTGGAGTTACTACGTCCAGTCAACACCAGAAGATCATCAAAACATGACCTTTACGGCCATAGGTTCTGAGACAATCGAAGATACATTTGGCCGAGAGCGTGACACTTATGTTGTCAGAATTTCTAATGGGGACTATGGGGTCGGGGAGAAAGCATTCAGATGGGTTGACTCAAACAACCTATTGGATATCAAGACATACTGGGCGGATGCGCCAGAAGTTTCCTCTTACTATCAAGAAGGGTATCTTGGGTGGAATTTCACCGCATCCGGCATAGAAGCTGGATTATTTTCCACAAACCCGCCTACATCCCTTCACTTCAACAGGACTAACTTCATTTCAGTACCGGGGCACCCGGATGTATATGACGATACAATGAATGTAGTGACCATCGATAATGATGTTGAGATAGTAACCGGTGCTGGAACTTTCAATACAACACACATATCCATCACTGATGCAGATGACGGCATCGTCTCATGGGAATTATGGTACAATTCAACGGTAAGAAATTACGTCAGGATAATCGACAGATTGCCGGGCTCTCACTCTGATAGCGTGATTTATGATCTAACCGCCTATGATATTCCTTCAATACCGAGATTCATAACTGAAGAAGGCAAGCTGTTCAACGATGACGAATATCGGATTGAATGGACAGATTTCCGAGGCGCTATTAACTATCAATTGGTCGAAAATGGCGATGTAGTATACTCCGGGGGCAATACCAGCTTTGGATTGAATAAGCAGGGAGATGGAGCATATTCTTATCGAATTATAGCCACCTTGGAGTCTGGCAAAACTGTATCGAGCAGTCTTCTCAATATTGAGGTATTCTTCGTCCTAAATGCTCCGGTATTTATTGTGCCGGAAGAGTCCCCCATGTATATTTCAGAAGCTTTAGCTGAATCAGTATCAGTCTCATGGATCATGTTGGACCACTATGGTAACGGCGTCATGGAAGATACCTGTAACGCGAGCGGAGAATGTGACTCTTCACCTGATCCTGGGGTGATGGCAGAGATTGAATGGTACTCTGTGACATCGGAAACTGACGGCCAGGTGCGCGAAGTATACAATGGCAGCCGAGCAAATGCCGTGTTGGACTTGGAACCCGGGCAGCATCGTCTTAGAGTCAAAGCATATTCTAATGCTAATGGAGTAAGTTCAGAATATTCTGACTCTGTATTTGTAATTGTAGAGGAATCGCAGATCAGTTTTCCTTTGTCCTCATTCGGATTGATTATTTCATTGACTCTTGCTATCATGGGCTCCATAGGTTTCTTTTTCCTTCCTAAAAATACCCTGAAAGCGAGGATGTTGTCGATGGTGAAGAGGGATTGACATGAGCGCTAGAACAAAGTTGGCTTTCTTCCAAACGGGATTGATTCTCCTATGTGCAATCGGTGCTTGGCAGATATCAGAAAGTATTTCGCCCGAGGAAGAGTCAGGCTCATTCTCAGTTACTGATACAAATGGGAGGACTCATTATTTCGATGAATCGCCGAGTAGAGTTGCAATAGCAAACACGTATGCTGCAAGTGTAATGAAGATGCTCGGAATTGACATGGATATCGTCGTAGGGGTGTCTGGAGACTTCGACGATGAAGAACTGTGGCCGGAACTTTCAAACAAGGATTTGATTCAACAATCCGCTCATTCGGAAATCGACTTCGAAGCGCTCCTAGACACTCGACCCGATGTGTATGTTGTATTTGCGACAAATGGGATGGTGGATACCAATTCGATAAGAGAGAAACTTGAACCCATAGGAATCAAAGTTCTCGGCTTGGATTTCTACAAGTATGATTCTCTGAGGGCCGAGATAGATGTGATGGCTAATATCTTCAATAAACAAAGTGAGGCTGTGGAAATTTTTTCAGAATTTGATGCAATTGAGGAATTAATTAGCGACAGGCTAGCCCATCTGGATGTGGAGGAAAGGCCAAATGTGGTCATGGAGCATCACGCATCTCTAACCAGGGATCCAGTGGTACTTACTGGGACATCGCAGTGGACCGATATTATTGAGATGGCAGGCGGGATCAATGTTTTCGAGCATCTGCCTGGACATACGACCCATGTCGATATGGAGGCCATATTAGATGCCAACCCGGATGTTCTTATGTTCGATGGCATGGTCTTCGATATAGGGTTCAATTCCTTCGATGAGAATGGAGAATGTGACACTCACTTTGACTTCATCGAATCACGACCTGGTTTCGACAAAATGGCAGCAGTAGAAGATGACCGCATGGTAATAATGTCATCAGAATTCGCAGGGCCTATGATGATACATGGTCTTCCCAGCTTGGCAAAAATCTTTCATCCAGATTTGTTTGAAGACATCGATTCTGATTCTTATATTCTAGATTACTTTCAGGATTATCAAGGAGTCGAGGTGGCAGGCAAATTTGTCTGTTACTCAGCAGGCAGTTGAGTGTAATGGATTCAATATCTAAGAAGCACGTCCGAGATTCAAGGATACAGGACACAATAATTGCTAGCATATGCGCTGGGACCTTAGCCTCAGCGATCATCGCGATAGGTCTGGGATCGTCCTCAACATTAGATCCGATTTCTACGATAAAAATAATCCTTGGATTAGAAGAGGGGAGCGATTTACAAACCGCGATCATATGGGAATTGAGGTTCCCCCGAGTATTGATGGCGATAATTGGGGGTGCAGCATTGGGTACAGCAGGAGTACTCATGCAAGGCTGCCTTGGGAGTCCGCTAGTGTCGCCCCTTACTCTCGGAGTAGCGTCTGGATCGGCTTTAGGTGCCGCATTTTCAATTATTCTAGGATTTTCTGTGATTTCCGAAGTCTCAGTCGTGGCAATTGCGTTCCTCTTCTCGCTGGCAGTAGTTGCAATCATCATAAAACTGGGGAATATGCGATCTGTTCCTACTGAATCGTATATTCTGGTCGGTATCGCGATAACTTTCATTTCTGGGGCTATTGTATCAACATTCACATATTTCGCCACAGGTGCTCAACTTTCCCAACTGGCCAATTGGTCTTATGGAAGTCTTTCAAGGCCGAGTCTCACTGAAGTTATTTGGGTATCGGCAGCAATAATTTGCCTTATGCCGTCTGCCATGAAATGGGCTTGGGATCTGAACACCCTCTCACTTGGAGGGGATGACTTTGCGATTTCATCTGGCGTAAATCCATCATCTACAAGAAGGAATATCCTGATTTTATCTGCATTAATGACGTCACTAGTAATCGCGTTTACGGGATTAATTGGTTTTGTTGGCCTCGCAGCACCACATATGGGCAGGTTAGTGATAGGCAATGACTATCGAAAATTGATTCCATGCTCAGCAGTACTCGGATCTTTATTGATGCTTTTCGCAGACACTGCTGGGAGGACATTATTCACTCCGGTGATTATTCCAGTGGGGATGATAATGGCGATAATTGGTGGGCCCCTCTTCATCTACCTCCTATTACGGAATAGAGGGGTGGACATATGACGAGTATTTTGAAAATCGCGGACTTGAAATTTAGTTGGGGCTCCAATCAAATCTTGGATAACATCAATTTGGAAATTGGCGAGAACGAGCTTGTTGCTATACTGGGCGTAAATGGAGCGGGAAAATCCACTTTCCTAAAATGCATCAATAGAATACTCGCCCTCTCGGAAGGGTCGATAGAGATCTCTGGGAAAAATATTGAAGATATGGATATCATGAGTCTCTCCAAGGCTACTTCATATGTGCCTCAATCAGTCAAAACCAACTTCTCTACGGATGTTTTTGATATCGTTATGCTTGGCAGAAGGCCGCATATCAACTGGAGGATTTCCGAGAATGATCGGGATAAGGTAAGTGAGACTCTCAGGTTCTTTGGGCTCGAGGATTTTGCCTTCAGGAATTTCGATATGCTTTCAGGAGGAGAAAGACAAAGGGTAATCATCGCTAAAGCCGTTGCCCAGGATCCGAAACTATTCTTGCTGGATGAGCCTACCAGTGACCTCGATTTAAAAAATCAGGTTTCGATAATGAAAAAGATTCGACAGGTTGTATCTGATGTTAACTCGAAGAAGTCCGCGATAGTGGCGATTCACGACATCAACATGGCAGCCAGGTTCGCGGACAGGGTGGTCCTTCTCGACAAAGGCAGGATAAAGGCGGACGGGGCTCCCTCGGAAGTTCTCACAGAGGCTAATATCGCAGAAGTCTTCGGTGTCAGCTGCGAAATTTTACCGGAAGAATATGGGCAGCTACCTCTTCGAATTCTGGTTAAAGACGAAATTGAAGGCTGAATATTGGGGTGGGGGCATGGATGATGAGATACTGATTATTTTCGGCACTGAGACAGGTAATGCCGAGGACTTGGCTGTGGACATAGGCAATATGGCAAGTAAACATGGCCTTACGGGCAAAATAATGGACATGGAAGATGTCTCTGTGGGAGATTTGTCATCCTCGAAGAGATTGATTGTCAGCATAAGCACTTGGGGCGAAGGTGAACAGCCGGATAATGCTCAACGGCTCTATGATGAAGTCGAAGGTTCAGATATTGACTCGATGGACGGAGTGAATTATGCAGTGCTTGCACTTGGCGATACGACTTTCGAATTATTCTGTGAGTCAGGCAAGGAGTGGGATAGGATATTGGAAGAAAGGGGCGGGACCAGGGTGAATGAGAGAATTGACTGTGACACTGATTACTATGACTATGTGGGTGAGTGGATTCAGTCAACTCTTAGCATGATGAGATTATTGCCCTCTTGAAAGATACGAAGACCATTGGTTGGCTTTGGAGGGCCACACTCATACTGAGATGGGGGCGATTAGCACTTCGTAATGGGCTTCATCCATTAGCGGTATCGTAATTTCAGATAAACTAGGCAGAACGTGCATTATGCAGGCATTCCCGCAAGCAGGTGCGAGATAGTCTTCCCCTGTATCCGTCATAATCAACCGTATTCCATCTCCTGCGGGTACGATTGCGTCTATCGCCTGAAATTCCATCATCATCGTTACCTCCTGCCCCGGCGTAACTGTCTGAGGCTCTGATCCGCCTTCGTGATATCTGACATCCATTGTCGCGTGTCCGATTCTCACTCCTGTCGCCATATTCTGCATCTCGACGAATACCTGCCCACCATCAAAAGTTGGAACGACGGATAGATGCAATGAGACTAGTCCAGATATGTGGATATCTGATTCCAGGTTTATATCCGGGCATTCCAAGGTAACTGACTGGCCTCCGCCGACCACTGGGGCGCCTCCGCCGACCACTGGAATGCCTCCAGTAAATGCGCCATCGTTAGAACAACTGCTCAATTCAACATTGTAACTCATTGAGTCTCTAGGAGGCCAAATCTCTTCCACCCTCCACTGACCATCGCTCCTCTGGATCTGGGCTACTGCATCGGGTTTCTGTCCAATCCCCTTCAAGTAGAACTCGAACCACTCGAACAGGTCTTGCGCCCAGTCCCACCTAGTCATGTTGTCCAAAGCCTCCGCCCCGTATCCGGACTCGCTGTCGTCATGCTTCTCCCACTGGTCCGGGTAGTCGTGCCCCCATTGGCCAAGCATCCCCCGAACATCATATCCGGCTTCAGAGTACGCAGTGTACCAATTCGTGCCCGGGGGCCCTCCGAATACCTGGTGAGGGTCCACATTCCAATCCTGCATGCCCTGAACCCAGTATATGCTGCCATTCCAATTCTGGAACGCCTTGTCTATGTGGCTCCTCTCATCATAGTAGTTCTCCATGTAAGGGTCCATCTCGCCGCCGACATATGTTACAGGACCTGCGAACAGGCCCTCGACGATGTCCGGGCACACGTTGTCCAAATCATCCCCGTCGTAATCGACGGTACTCGAGAAGTAATTCATGTGCATGACCTGGGATCTAGCTTCTGCGCTGCCATTCTTGTAGAGGAGAGGATGAAGAGCAGTGGTCCCAGAAACAGGTACGATGGTCTTCAGATAATCACTGCCCATCGCAGCCGCTTCCCATTGAGTCGCTCCCTCGTAAGATTTTCCGTAAAGCCCGACATTGCCGTTGCTCCATTCCTGGACTCCGAGCCACTCCACGGCTGAATGTATCCCGAGGCCTTCTCCAGCGCCCCTGTAATCAAAACAGCCGCTGCTCTCTTCTGTGCCGAACACGGCGACCTGTGCGAAGGCATACCCGTGAGGGATGAAATTCTCGAAGATGAATTCCCCCCTGCCTGAACCGACGACATCGGTGGGGGTGGATTCCGCCCCTTGGGGCCCGTATGAGAAGTAGGGCGATATCACTGCGATTACCGGCACCTTGGCCCCATCCTCGGTATTACTCGGAAGCCAGTACGAGAGATGCACTTCTGAGGTGCTTGGCCCAGTCTCCCACACAGACGAGGTATCGACCTCTATGAAGGCCTCTTGAACTTCCAGTGCGTGAAATGGACCGGGCTCCAGAACCCTGCTGAATGTTCCAGAAGTATCCCAATCTAGAGTATGCCTGTCCCACAAGGACGGGTAGAATTCTTCTTTCGGAACGCCATCTGAAGATCCTGCACCCATGCATCCCGATAGAGCAGGTAAGAGTATCGAGAGAGCCACAGCGATAGAAACGACTGCTCTCATGTCCTTTCGAAGTAGTCGTGTGCCAAAATGTTGACGACTGGTTTTATTCAACCGTATTATCTTGTGAAATTTGGATCCCATTCTGATGCCCAGACGGAGACAGCAGCACCGTCAATCTCAACCTCGGAAATCTTGTGGATTCTCTCACACCTCAATAACGCTCTCTCCAGCTCATGCGGCATTGTATCGTGATTGAACTTATCTTTCATGTAGGAGATTATCTCCTTAGTATTACATGACGAATTGTCTACTCTTTTTCTAATCAGGCCAACGATTCTCCTATATTCCCATTTTGAATCATTTGACTTCATTCAGAGGCCTCCAAAAAGGCCCGATAAGCGTCAAGAGTGTCAAACTCCACAATAACGGGAGTTATGATTCCGCAGGACTTACAATGGTACTGTCTTCCAGTTTCAAAACCCATATATGGATACACTTCGATACTAAAACAAGAGCTGCATGCCCGGATTTTCACGCTCTTTTCATTTCGTCGACCGAATTGAATGCTCGTTTATCTCAATCTGCCCTTGCCGGGCCCCTATGGGCATGTCTTCACTTTCACATTCAGTAGATGCCTCATATATCTCGATTGATAACTCTAATCTGGTAAACCATATTTCCATGGGAAGGACATTACCAACTTGGAGAGAGCGCATTGAGTCTAGGATAGAACATTGGTCTATTTTCCGAAGAGCATTGCGACTTGATGAAAGAAGTGACTTTGATCGTCTTGTGAAGTCAGTGAGAATGCGATCATCGGCCTGTAGCATGATTCCCGCCGTCGATGAAATCGAACCCGCTCTTCTAGCGATGCTGGTGGGCTTGGAATCCAGGTTGTCCAAACTCGAAGGGGAGTTTCACAATAATGGTTGAAGGCTGGATATTGGACGTGCACTTGGATAGTACGACGAATTCGATGGTGGTTTGGATCAAACATGAAAACGGTGCTGTAACCCGACATCTTTTCCAATGGTCTCCAACAATTCACGTCTATTCCAGCGCGGACAACTTAGAAGAATTGGAGAAGATGATTTCAAGTTCAGAATACAGATATCTGCACGGAGGCCTCACGGTCCAAAGGGAATTTCACATCATCAGTCACAGGGACACGACGCCTGAGGAAGTATTGGCCGTCAGGGTCGGTAAACCTGGCAATCTGGCTAAAATAGCCAATTCAATCCTCTCTATCGGAAAATGGAAGAAATACGACATATTTTCTGTGGATCCCAAACCAGCGCAAAGATTTCTTTTCGATAATAGGGTGAGGCCTATGGACAAAGTGAGATTGACCGAAGATAAAATACTCGCCATCGAGGAATATGAAGGAAATGATTGGGGCTCTCCACAGTTAAGGGTAGCTTCTCTTTCTGTAGATTGTCGGAACTCGATTGGCCATAGGAGTTCCCGCGGAGAGGTCCGATCTGTAGAAATTAAGATTGTAGGGCTTGACTCCGCCTCGAATGATAATTCGACTTACAGAGTAGATATGAGAAATCATGCAAATCCGACTAGTTTCTTACAGGAATTGGAGAAGGGGATGCAGGCCGTAAACCCTGATGTTGTGATAACAAAGAAAGGGGATAGTATTGATTTCCCTGCCATGATGTCAATTGCGTCTTCTGCAAATATCGGATTGAGGTTGGGGAGAGATGGCAGAAACGTCGTCTTGAGACGAAAGTCAATCACGAATTGGAGTTATGGCAGACTCCTGAAATCGGAAGCTTACCATGCACTGCAGGGTAGATTGCATATCGATTTAGGACACTCATTCATCGGTAAAGAAGGGGGCATCGAGGGGTTGATTGAGATTTCAAGAATATCTGGCATACCAGTTCAAGATTTATCCAGGCTATCGCCCGGGTCTGCGATATCTGCTATACAAATTAACCAATCAATGAATGATGGCGTGCTCGTACCTTGGAAGAAGAATAGAGCTGAAGATATCAAAACAGGTCTAGAGATGGTGATATCGGATCGTGGGGGTTTGTATCTCGATCCGCTCCCAGGAGTGCACAGGGACGTATTTGAGCTCGACTTTGCAAGTCTGTTTCCCAGTATAATAGCGACACGTAATATTAGTCCTGAAACCATGAAATGTGAATGTTGTAAACCGATTATTTCAGGGCATTCAAACAATGTAAAATTCCCACTCGACCCTAAAGAAGCCGAGCATTTAGCGATGAGTCGTGCACTTTCAAATGATAATATGGGACTCATGGTCCCAGAAATTGGAACTTATTCCTGCAGTTTGAAATATGGTTTTCTCCCGCGCGTAGTGGCTCCGATAATATCCCGGAGACGCGAATTGAAGTCGCGAATGAAAAGGAAGGGTGACGAGTGGGACAAGCGACAGAATGTGCTGAAGTGGCTCCTAGTCACATGTTTCGGATATACGGGTTACAGAAATGCAAGATTTGGCAAGATAGAATGTCATGAGGCCATATGCGCATGGTCGAGAGAGATTCTACTAGATGCAAAAGACCTGGCCGAGGAAGACGGTTGGAGGTGCATACATGCGATTGTCGACTCCATCTGGTTGATCGACAACGAAGGTAGGACCAGTGAAGGGCAGCGATCTTCGATACGATCTTTGATGTCCAAGATAGAATACAACAGCGGCATTCGAATAGAGTTAGAAGACTTCTACAAATGGATTGCATTTATCCCGAATAAGAAATCAGGAATTCCGTCTTTAACGAAATATTTCGCACATGGGGAGAAGGGTTGGAAAATTAGAGGTATAGAAATCAGACAGCACTCGACCTGTAATTGGATAAGAAAAATGCAGACTGATATGCTCAAAAATCTTCAATTCGGGCCGCCTGAAAAGATAATCCGGCAAACAATTGGAATTTTTTTCGAATCTGTGTCTAATCTAACTAAGGGGGAAGTTCCCCTGATGGATCTTGTAATTTCTAGAAGGGTTCGAAAACGACCTGAGGAATATAGGGTTTCGAATTTGACCCTAGCTGCATTGCTTAGAGGGAAGCTTTTGGGTCAAGAAGATCTTCTTGGGAGGAAAACACATTTTGTAGTTGTCAATGGATCCAGGGGGGAGCCTGTGGACAGGATTAAATTACGCTCGGAGATAAATTCTAACTGTTCATCATCAGCCATCAACAGAGATGGGATTGAATTTTACAAGGCGCTCGCACTTCGCGCTTCACTGTCCATACTCTCTCCATTCGGCATTACCGAGGATATCTTGTTGAACGGAGGGCTCGTACAGACTACAATAGATGAATGGTCCACCGGATAGAAATCAAGTAGCGTAGCGCTGAATGGGGCAGTAATCATAGGGCTCGTAGTTAGATCTAGCATGTGGTTTGTTGCAACGATATGCTCTTCTTTCCATGATTTTATTGTGATTCGTTCATCGACTACCTTTCTGATCTTGTCTGTCATATTCCTTTGATTCCGAGATGCGTCTGATTCAGTCAATGTCAAAACAAAAAGTAGATCCATATTTCTTGAAAGCATCTGAATTGTGTCTAAGCATTCTTCGAGCATGGCTCGAGATTCTGCCCCGTTCAACTGTCTATCTGCGAACATCTTCGTAAGATCGGTGATAACCACCAACCGTGGTTTTCCTCTGTCCGCATACTTTCGTATTTCCTCATCGAGTCTCCTGAGTAAGTCGACCATCTGATGTGCGGTAAATGCTCTACAGGCTCTTAGCAGCTCTATACGGCTAGCAGGCATACCCCTGGCAGATAGTGGACGGATAAGTGAGGAAGGATCCAAAGACATCCCCCCATCTACCCAGTAAACTGGACTATCTGATGATATCTCTTCGCAAAGCATCTCGACGACAAATCTCAAAGTGGGTTGACGTGGACCCTCTATGAGCACCGCAGTACCTGTTTTAGGCCGTGGGAATATCAAGGACATCTCGTCCACCCCCCAAGATACCGAATCCTGCTCTGAGGCCATAGAGCATTCTTACAAATTCGGGAGTTGATTATGTTTTCATATGTTCTGTGATGATTTTCCTATACAATTCACCACTTTTCCGGAGATTTCTCTCCTGTGTATCAAAATCGACCTCATAAAGCCCGAATCGCATAGAATAACCTTCAGCCCACTCGAAATTATCCATCAATGACCAGTGGTGGAATGACTTGATATCATATCCGTCACTGATTGCCTCAGAAAGGACCCAGAGATGCCTCATCAGATGTTCTGGACGAAGGACGTCATTGGAGTCAGCAACCCCATTCTCGGTTATTTCGATAGGGACGTTCAGCACAGATACTTTCTCAATTGCTCTTCTGAATCCCTCGGCGTACATGGGGTAGCCAAATTCAGTTGACACCTCATTTTCCCTACGGGCAAATGCTAGTTCCCCTGTTGTCGGCATGAATAATCCCGTCAGAAAATGAGTGTAGTAATTCAGACCTATGAAATCTAACGAGTTCTTTGACCCTCTTACTCTGGAGCCCAACATGCGCCCGGACAATATGCCTCTCTGCCATGCACCACTCCAGAGCCAGTCGAGCAATCGCGCTACTGCCCAATCTATCGGACTCCAGCGGTTCAATGGATCGAAAAGAGTGACATTCTTGGCCACTCCTATGGAGGCATCCGGTCTCCTGGATTTTAATGACGCGTAAAGGGCCGCATGCGCACGCATCAGGTTCCTCATGATGCGAAGAGTCTGTCTGATGGACCTATGTCCAGGAGGGAATTGCCCTAGTGTATAGCCCATTGATGAGAATACAGTTGGCTCATTTATCGTACACCATACGTCCACGCGATCTGAAAGTGTCTCGAAGACACGCTCGCAGTAGGCAATGAACTCAGGGAGGTTTTCCTTCTTGGAGAATCCCCCGCGATCTTCCCACCATGCGGGGTGGGAGAAGTGATGTAGGGTAACCACTGGACGTATTCCTCGATTCAACAAATCATCAACCATATCTGAATAAACTTGCAGAGGTGCAGAGTCCCATTTCCCAGGCTCAGGCTCGAGGCGACTCCACTCTATGGAAAATCGATAGGTCGTCAGACCCAGTTCCGACAGCATCTCAAAATCTTCTTTCCAACGATTCCAATGATCACATGCCTCGCCGCTCTTTTCTAGTCCTCTGGATTCTTCAAAAACGGACCAATTATTGTGCAATCCTCCTTCGACTTGATGCGCCGCAGTAGCAGCGCCCCAGAGGAAATCAGGGGGAAAACTAATCGATTCGACATCCACCTCTGACCAGTTCAAATGTGGCTCCGGGTAACGCCATCTACAGTACAATACGAACGCTGTACCTGAAGCCAAAGTAACGATCATGGCCGTTAGAAACACGTTGAGCACGTGCCCGAACAGAGGAGGTTATTCATGAATGTCGTGAAAATATTGATGTTGAATGAAACGTCTCTACATCTGTGCAACGAGTTGCTGTGACCCTTGTAGCAGCGGGGCTAATCGGGATTGTTCTCAGCATATTGCTCACCATGTCCAGCGTGGACAATCTCTTTACTGAGGTTGCTGATACGACAGACTCCTTCGAGGAGAGTGGGGTGGTCATTTGGGAGGGAAGTTCTCCCGCGACATTCGAAGGCGATCTCCTTGCAATGAGCATCTACCAGGTGTTGATAGAAGATGGGCGTCAAGTCGATGTCGAGCTGATTGGGGATGACGGGGAAACGAACACGTTCACTCCATGCGAGATGGGCTGTAGCGCATCTGAGGATCCAGGGTATTATCTGGCCGGAACGATTCTGGTCAGTGATGGGGGGATCTGGAAAATTCGATTCTCCGGAGATGTTGTCGGAGACAGCGATCTCAGGATAAAGGAGTACAAGGTGCCTTTCTTCGTGGAAGAGTCCGTGAGTGTACTGTTCGGAGTAGGGGGGTGCTGTATCTCAATCGTCTTCCTTGTTGCAGGAGTTATAGTCGGCTTCTCATCGAAGCGCGAAAAGGTTCAACCAGTGGAATGGGTCCAAGCATCTGGCAACAATTGACTGGCTAATGAACGGGGTTCCACTTCCAAATCATCTTCTGGCAGGTATCCAATCGCCGATCCACAATGCTACTCCGATTAGTGCCGCCTGGATTATCCCCCTGAGAACATGGGCTCTGTTTGAGAACGTATTGCCTCCGATTGGTATGTCGTTAATCCACATGTTTAGGTTGGCCCAATAGAGTGCTATGAGCATCAATGCCATGCCTAAAGCGGCCTCGCTCCTGTACATTGGATGGATGATGCCGATTCCGAGTAATATCTCAAAAGCTCCGCTTGCATAGACCCAGAATCTGGCACTACCGAGTATCTCGGGCACTATAGGCTCAAACCACTCCGGATCAATGAAGTGTTTTACCCCTATCCAGATGAATGGAACGCCATAAATGAGGGCGAAGAGGTGTCCGATATTCTCGTTCATCAGGATGGTCGGATCCCGGATGCTCGTAAATATCTACAAGGTGCGAAGAGTCTTCACCCTATGATCTCTGCATCCATGATTTCTAATTCGTCCAAATTTCTCTTGGATAGGACTCTGCGTGCCACAACTGCAACCAAAGATAGCACCAGAATTGAAGATAGTACGGATAATGCAATGCCGAGAAGATTGCTTTCACTTTCCGTACCAAGCCCTCCTATGGTGAGCAGGATAGGGATCGATGTGCCGCTTCCACTGGCTGCCCTGATCTCCAGGGTGTGATTAGTTTCATCGAGTGATTTTCTATTGATTTCCAGTGTCCAGTTGAATGGTTGAAGAGCTTCCAGCTCGCCCTCGGCTTCTTCGTAAATGACTTCAGACCAATCTCCTGTATCAAGCCTATATTCGACCCGTTCCACATTTCCCTCTATGGCCCATGAGTGACCCTGTATGGTGGTCTTACTTCCTGTTTCAGTGGTATTCAAGGCATGTGCCTGGAGAGTCCATTCTATTGATTCTGACTGACCGGTGTCTTCGAGATGGATCGCCATCTCGACGGCAGCCCTAGCATCGACCATGCCCCATCCGAAATCCTTGTTCCAATATGGGTCTATTTCAGGGAATGTGGGCTCACCACGTCTCTCCGAAGTTTGCTTCAGAACTTCTCTGATGGCAAGAGGATGGAGATTAGGGTTGGCCTCCATCATTAGAGAAATTACGCCCGTCACAGCCGGAGTAGCGTATGATGTCCCCGAGCCTCGCCCGGTGTAATCGTTAGAAGAGGCATCTTGACCCGGGACATTATTGTTGCACCCCCCGCTAGAAACGCACCCCTCGGCCTGGATAATGTTTGAACCCGGAGCAGTCACATCTGGCTTGAGTTCATTGACAGGATTGCTATCGCCATTGTCCCTGCGGGGGCCTCTGCTGGAATAGCCTGCGACGGTATCATCATCACGGTCGATAGTGTTCTGATCATCAGTGGCACCGACAGTAATGGATAGGCTACTCGACCCCATCCCAGAGAGTCCGTCGTTATCTGGCCCGTCATTGCCCGCCGCCACACTGACTGTTATCCCTGCAAGAGTGGCCTCATTGAGTATTCTGCTATGCATGTCTTCCCCGTCACTGCCTCCTCCCTCGTGGCTGGTAATACCCCACGAAAGAGAAATTATATCGATGCCGTACAGCGACTCATCCACTCCCGGCCATGGTGTGTCCTTGTTATCGATGATCCATTGGATTCCATTCATGGCTGACTCATAGAATTCTTGCTCTATGAGGTAATTCTCAAACGGGCCTGCCCCTACATCGGTTCCAATTCGAACGTCGATCAAAGTTGCATTGGGTGCAGACCCGTAGAAGTCGGTCTGCTCCCCATTGGGCCCAACACCCGTTGCCGCAGCCATACCCATGCAGGCCGTACCGTGCTGATTCGCGTCGTCCGGGTCGAATGACCCGTCTGATTGCCTTCCGCCTGAAAGAATACACATGGGGTCCGAATGGACGAAGCAAACCGCATCATAACCTGCCACGTGCTTTCCCGCCAACCCAGGATGCTCGCTGTCGACGCCAGTGTCTGTGAGAGCGATATTGACGCCTTGGCCTGAAACTCCGAGCTCCCATGCCCCTCGAGGGTATATTTCAGAAGAGCTGGATTTAGTGGCTGGGGTCTGTATATCGCCATAAAATTGCAAAACGCCATACTCCTCGGCCATTACGACGCCGTCTAGTAGCGCTAGGGTTGCTATGGCGCTAGAATTGACCTCACCCAGCAATAGAGCATCGACTGCAGGGACATGTATCGGGGACTCTATGCCCATAGCACGGATGACCTCGATGTCCTCTGGATTCAAGTCGCGCCCATATGAGAGCCCCACCCAACTCTTATTTTCATCTTCTTGGAGTGAATCGTGAATCCCATTCCTATCCAAGTCTAGGGATGTGCGCTCCCACCAAGGAGCATCTAGCGTCTGGAGCGAATATTGAGGCGGCACATCTGATGACCAGCCTTCGTCGATGTGCTCAACACCATGCCCGTCTTCGCCACCTTGGCTGGACGGCAAAACAAGACTGCCTACAATAGGGGTCATGAGCACGATTACCAAAATCCCTGCTCGCAAGCTACGGACGCCCATGGGTACGCGACCTTGATGCTCGTCAAGAATCATGCGCATTAGTTGGTGGTGGGCGATACAGGATTCGAACCCGTGTCACCGGCTTAGAAGGCCAGCATGATATCCAGACTACACCAATCGCCCGGCTGACGATGGGGTGCTTGGTTTGAACCCACCTCCATTAATTGATATCTATTCCGCGCTAAAAGGGGGGTGGCTTGGTTATTCCAGAGTCTCCGCAAGTTCTTGTGCGCGTGCGAGAGCCTCCTCGACCTCCGGAGGAAGGTGCCTGCGGGCCCATCTCTCTGTGAGGCCGGATACGATTCTCAGGATTGTTTCCAAAATCGACAAAGAGATGACCAAAGTGAGGAAAGTGATTATCAGATCATTGCCTTCTTCCCGTAGCAAATCGAGGCCTGAAAGATCTAATGAGCCGTCTGCCAGGAATACGCCCAATACAGCGAAGGGCAGCATCTTTGAGAGATCTTGGGCTAGATTCTCCGAGAAATACGATGTGATTCGTATGGCGCCGACAACGGCTACTGCGAGTTCGGCAACTGAACTCAATTGTTGGCCTCCATTTAGTATGACCAAGATGGCAGAAAGAACTAGTGCCCAGAAACCGATTAATGTCGGTGTTAGTACAACATACAGGATTATGAAAATTAACCTCTTGTTCTGCCTGGAAAGCCATCCAATGAATCCTTCTTTTTCGGTGGTAGTATCTACAGAGATCATGGTTCTTCTGGCAAGGAGTCGATAGAAACGGAATACAAGTCCAGAATACATCACTATGGCAGCGATGATTACTGCGGTCTTGGCCATCTCATCCACTTGGCTGGATGTAATCCCATACACTTCGTCAAACCAGCTCATGTCTCTGGAACAGGGGCGTCATTCATTTGGATGCCGGCGAGAAAGGCCTCGCGCACTTGGGACATCTTGTTGGGCGTGTGACGCGTCTTCTTTCCCACGCATGCCCGCAGTTGCCACACAACCAAGTACGCTCGGGCAGAGATTCGAGAACCCGCTGTCTCATTCGCTGAAGTACCACTGAATTCTTGAGAGTTGGTGCCGGTGCGATTTTTTCGGCCAAATCCGAGTGCAGAGAGTCATGCGCTAGGAGTCCAGAGGCATGCAGCAACTCATGTACCAAAGTGTGATCTCTAAGCGCGGGGTCGTCGATGAGTTCAGGATGGAGGAGAATCACAACCTCGCCGGGGCCCATCCGAAATCTTCGACGGCGCTCCAGTTCATTATGGTCCATCTTGAATCGAGTTATGCCCATTCGCCCTTCTCCCGGATCTTCGTATAAGATCTCAAGTCGGCCCGGCAAGTAAGGCAGGAAAGGTGCAATATCTGTATCGAGAAGTTCGATTACTGATGACCACAGGTGCTCAGGAACGCCCTTGGGTACCTCGACCATGTTCATTGACGGGACCCACGTTCCTTAAATCGGTGTAGGTGACCCGCTACATATTGGGCGTGTGGCGCAGCTTGGAAGCGCGCTTCCTTGGCATGGAAGAGGCCCCGAGTTCAAATCTCGGCACGTCCACCATAACGACTTATGAAGAGGGCGGATTATAGTTAGGGGAATTCACTGACGGGCCGCTTTTCTGGCTGCCTTCCGTCGGCGCAACTTCTTCTTTCGCCACTTCCAGCGCTGGTTCCCGGCCTTTTTCCAAGCACGTGATCCACGCTTCATGCGCCTCGCCGACCTACTCGGTGTATATGACGCATTCGGAAGAAGTCAAGAGTTGAGTAATTCATCAACACTCGAAACACTGGAAGGGATCTCCGACTCATTAGAGGTTACGACAGCACCGGTCTGGACCACAATTGTCTGAGATGGTGACGAAGGCTCATCTGTACCACCGCGCACAAATCTCCCAATCCTAGCTGTTATGCTTAGGAAAAGATACAATCCTAAGACGAATCCGCCTGAAGATGCTATACCAAGTGATGTAGCCTTGTATTTGATCATCTGCAAATCAGTCTCCTGATCAACAAACCCGCCTGCTCCTGTGAGCATCATATACGAGTATAGCCCTCCGCCGAAAGCTCCTATGCATATGCCCATCAACATCGAATTCTGTATTGTCCTGGGTTGCGTCATGACCTGTCCCTGGAGTCGTGGCCACTTAACTCGATTCCCAGTATTTTGAAAGTTTACAGCATGGAGACCAAATCCAAAAGTACAGCCCCTACATCGCTCGACTTAGTTACTCCAGAGGCGAGCAATACACCGGATGCCCCAAGGTCAACAGCTGCTGCCACATCTTCGCCCGTCTTTACCCCTGCACCACAGAGAACTCTGACTCCATCGTCTATGGAGCGGACGGCATCAACAGAATCTGAAACAGCAGATGGGTCTGCTTTGGTGACTGATACATCGCCGCCTATCAAACTCGGAGGTTCTACTGCAATCATAGGCGGTGCTAGATGCGCCAAGGCCATTGCCTCAGACGCATCGGCAGCGCAAGCACATACTTCGAACCCAGAAGGAACCATAGCAAGGAGTTCGTCTACATGTCCAAGAGGAACTTTTCTCTCAGCGTGATTGATGAGTGAACCGGATGCGCCCCTCGAAATGGCGGTCTCTGGCTGAATTCGCCCAGTATTGGACCCATGTCCAACTGGATCTAAATGTTGGGTCCAGACCTCTAAATCAGGAGCAACGGAAGTAACCGGGGCCAAATCAAGAGGGGATACTGCTAGGACCATGCGAGCGGAGGTCTTCAGACCCATCATCTGGATTGCAAGAGCCTCTGCAGCAGCTCCAGATGCAGTCGAATATGTCTTACAATTGACCACTACAAGCGGCTCAGGCATATGTGGCTCTCACACCTTCGCCTTTTCTTGATGTCGCCTCTATCACATGTTTGGGCGGTGATTGAACGCTACAACCTCGCCAGTCATACGTACGTTGTCGCCAATTACCGCGTCTCGCCCAATTAGACATCCCTCTATGTGGCAGTTGGACCCTATGCTAGCCCCATCCAATATCGCGCTGTATCTCACAACAGTATTCTGACCTATTGTACATCCGTTCCCGATTGCACTGAAGGCGATCGCGGAACTATCGCCGATATCGCTCATGGACCATGTAGTGCCTATGACTTCGCCGCGACTGAATGAGCCATCCTCGATTGTGGCGCGCATTGCATCGATGTAACTAGAAGGGGTCCCTGCATCTATGAACCTACCAGTATAGCAAAAGCCACCCATATTGCCTGATTTGGCTATCGAAGGAAAGACTTCTCTTTCAATGGAATGTGGGCCATCAGGCATTTCATCAATCACCTCGCGCTCCATCAAATAGCATCCCGCGTTTATGAGGTTGGAATATTCCTCTCCTGGATCTGGTTTCTCTTGGAATCGTTTTATTGCTCTATCCGAGATGTCAAAATCTGCAACGCCGAAGCGATTTGGATTTTCAACAGGCCATAACGAGATGGTTACGAGACGGCTGTCCTCTTCATGTTGGGCAATCATTCCAGGGATGTTTACCGTTGTTATCAAGTCGCCATTCAAGACCAGAAATCTGTTTCCTCTGAGGTCGGCCATGCAATTCGCTATCGCTCCGCCTGTCCCGAGAGGTTCTTTTTCTTCGACGATTATAACCTCTAAGCCCACGTCGAGATTAGCGAAGTGTGATCTCATCTGCTCCACGCCATATCCTGCCGCTACGATCACTCTGTTGACGATGGACCTTGGTAGAATGCGTATCGAGTGTTCTATCAAAGTTGTATCCAACAAGGGTACAAGTGGCTTCGGCACTGAAAGAGTCCATGGCCTGAGACGTGTCCCGAATCCCCCTGCTAGGACTATTGCATCCATGATGATGGCTGAGAGTTGGAGGAGTTAGCGTTGTCCCTATGTTGATTATCATGCGAACCGTTCAAGGACGTCCTGCGTGGCGCTCAGTTCGAGCAGCATGAACATACACGAGTATCAAGCCAAAAATATGTTCAGAGATTCGGACGTCCCTGTACTTGACGGGATTCATTGTAAAGACGTCAATGAGGCTCTATCGGCATATCAAAAATTAGGAAAAGGGACGGTGGCCGTAAAGAGCCAGATACACGCTGGAGGAAGGGGCAAAGGCATACTCTTTTGTCCGGATACTGGTGATGTCCGAATGGAAGGGGGCGTGAAAATTGCATTCTCAGAGGGTGAAGTGGAAGAATATGCTAGGAATATTCTTGGTAATCTGCTAGTCACCAAACAGACTGGGCCGGAGGGAAAAATGGTCAGAAATCTGTATGTTGAAACAGGGTGTTCGATAGCGCATGAGTACTATCTGGCGATGCTTGTCGATCGGAGTACAAACTCGTTGCTCGTGATGGCGTCAGAACAAGGCGGAGTCGATATCGAGGATGTTGCAGAGAATGATCCTGATGCAATCCACAGAATATGGAGCGAGGGGAGGAATGGATTCACGCATTTACAGTGCTCGGAACTTGGAGCTGCTCTAGGCCTAGTTGGTGAATCTTGTACCTCATTTTCCGACTTAGTGGCCAATCTTGGAACCTTATTCATAGATTCGGACTGCAGCATGATAGAAATCAACCCCCTAGTGAGAACGGAAAGTGGAAGCATGGTTGCTCTCGATGCCAAAGTTTCATTCGATGAAAATGCGTTGTTCAGACATCCTGAATGGGAAAATATCAGAGATCTTTCGGAAGAGGAAGAGATAGAAGTCAGGGCGAAGGAAACTGGTCTCTCATATGTGAAACTCGATGGCGATATCGGCTGTATGGTGAATGGTGCAGGTTTGGCTATGGCCACCATGGATGTGATCAAGTTGTATGGCGGTGAGCCGGCTAATTTCCTTGATGTGGGTGGCGGGGCCAATGAGGACCAGGTCACGACTGCATTCAGCATAATTCTTGAAGATCCCAATGTCAAAGGAATCCTGGTAAATATATTCGGAGGGATAATGCGATGCGATATAATTGCAAACGGCATAATAGCCGCAGTCGCCAAACTTGGGCTATCAGACCCATTGGTGGTGAGGCTCGCGGGCACAAATGTAGATGAGGGGAAGGCTATTCTTAGGAGCAGTGGATTGAATATACATTCTGCTGATTCACTTGCCGAAGGTGCGGAAAAAATTGTTAAATTGATTCAGGAGGTGTCATGATGTCCATATGGGTAGACGAAGATGCCAAGGTACTGATTCAAGGAATCACCGGCCGTCAGGGTACATTTCATGGTGCGAAGATGGTCGAATATGGGACTGACATCGTAGGAGGGGTCACTCCTGGGAAAGGGGGCATGACTGTTTCATTGCATGACAGAATGGTGCCTGTCTACGATAGTATGAGGGAGGCAATAGAGGAAACTATGGCTGAAGTTAGCGTAATTTACGTCCCGCCCCCATACGCTGGCGCTGCGATTAAAGAGGCTGCATCCGCATTCCAATCCGTACGCGGAGGTGGCCTAGTGGTATGTATCACAGAGGGCATTCCAATCCTCGATATGGTGGAAGTTGTAGATGCTATGGCGTCATATCCGGATGTGCGACTCATTGGGCCAAATTGTCCAGGCATAATTACGCCAGGGTCAAATGGCGGGTCGAAAATCGGCATAATGCCTGGCCACATTCATCGTAAAGGGAGGATTGGCATAGTTTCCAAGTCGGGAACCCTCACTTACGAGGCAGTTGCTCAAACTACGGGCATAGGAGAGGGGCAGTCGACGTGTATCGGCATTGGGGGCGATCCCGTACAGGGTACAGGATTCATCGATTGTCTCGAAGCTTTCGAATCTGATCCTCAAACAGAAGCAATCGTTCTGATAGGGGAGATTGGGGGCTCCGCAGAGGAAGAGGCGGCCGAATGGATATCTGCTAATGGCACCAAACCTGTCGTCGGCTTCGTTGCAGGTTCAACTGCGCCCCCGGGTAAGCGAATGGGGCACGCTGGTGCAATCATAAGCGGCGGGAAAGGAACAGCAGCAGAGAAAATTTCCGCATTCAGGTCCGCAGGCATTCATGTGGCTGATGACCCCTCAGTTATTGGCCAGGTACTCGAAGACGCACTTATCGAAGCGGGATTGCGTGATTCCTGAGCGACCAAGCGAAGCCCTCAACATCGAAGCGCCTCGCGTACAGACCGAAGTATTGCCATGGGTGTGATTGTGAATGATGCTATTGATGATCTCTTGAGAAGGACCTCTCGATCATTCTACCTCTCCCTCGGAACGCTTCCAGACCAAATAAGAAACCAAGTTGGGCTCCTTTACCTACTTGCCAGAGTTGCAGACACTATCGCAGACACTGGAGAGAATCCAGAACTCTTGATTGGAATGCTTGACAAGTACTCAGAGGCCGTACAAGATAATTCAGACGATATCGATCTCAATTCAATTGCAGATCTTCAGGAAAACCCCGACGAGGGCGTCCTTCTGAGATCTGTCTCCGATGTGATATCCGCATATGTCTGTGCTGAAGAGGAAGATAGGGGGATGATATTGCGATGCCTACTTGTGATCATAAGTGGTCAGCGGCTAGATATAGAGAGATTCGGCACGAAATCGAGCGAAATAAAGATGTTAAAATCCGACAAAGAATTGGACGATTACGCATACAGGGTGGCTGGATCTGTTGGCGAATTTTGGACAGAAATTTCCTTATATCGACTTATCGAGAGCGAGGCCCTCGATGGTAAGAGGATGCTTGATCTCGGAATTCGATTCGGTAAAGCATTGCAAATGATCAACATTCTGAGAGACATACCGTCTGATCTTTCGATAGGAAGGTGCTACATCCCAAAGGATCGCCTATCAGGATATGGGCTTGGACCCTCTGATCTCCTTAATCCGGACTCGATGGGCTCATTCAGGCCCTTATACTCTGCATATCTAGACTTGACCTGCGATCACCTTGACTGTGCGGAAGAATATATTTCAATCATCCCGAGAAAATATAGGAGCCTGCGATTATCCTGCCTATTGCCCGTAGTGATTGGTCGTAGGACTATCGCGCTACTACGCGGCAAGAATGTCCTAAATCCCGGTAAGCCGATTAAGATAGGCAGACGCGCGATAGGGCTAATTCTCTTCCAATGCAAATTAGCAGTGCGCTCAAAGTGGTATGAAAAGAGGCTGATAAGCTCGGGCAGAATATTTTCGGCAGGAGAATGAAGCGGGGCCGCACCAAAGACACAGACCTTCAAACGTCTAACTTTGTTCCGAGATATGATGTCGCTGAATGAAAAGGCTGAGTCCATCGACATTGATGGCTTGGATATCGAAGACATCTCACTTGGTTTTGAGAAGGATTCGAGTGAGCCTATTGATGCAATTAGATCGAGGGTCTCACTCACCAGGGATGCTACGCGGGCAATTTCCATAACGGCCCTAGAAACGCTCAGAGAAGGAGCCAAATTCATGGGCGTCGCCGGCTCAAGAGGGGGTCTCAAGAATCCATTTGGACACATCGACGCTTCGATTTGGAAAGAGGGCGAGTTGCCTGAAAGAATGATTGCTGCTTCGTATGATTACTGTCAAGAATTGACCAAGATAGAAGCTGCAAACTTCTATCATTCATTCAAGTATCTTCCACAAGAGGTTAGACAGTCGATATGCGCATACTACTCCTTCTGCAGGAGAGCAGACGATATCGCTGATGGCGACTACAACGATCTATTTCCTGGAGGTTCTGAAAACAGTAGCGAATCTAGGGGCTACAGAACCCAGATAGAGCGAATAATGGGCGAGCCTGTTCTCGAAAGGGGGGCATATGACGATAAAATGTCTCAGCTTTTCTACTACCGAAAGAAGCTCTCGACAGCTTACACGACCGTGACTTCCACAGATCCGATATTCATTGCACTGAAGGATACTGTTGAGAAATTTAGGATCCCAAGATCTCTATTAGACGACATGATCAGTGGGATGGAGGACGATCTTCACAGAGATCGATTCGAAACTTTCGAGGATCTCTACGAGTATTGCTACAAAGTTGCCTCTACTGTTGGTCTAGTGTGCATAGAAATTTATGGCTACGACGCTCCCGAGGCCAAGGACGAAGCTGAAGCATGGGGCATATACATGCAGCTGACCAATATCTTGAGAGATGTCCTAGAGGATTCGGCCAGAGGAAGAATATACTTGCCCCTAGACGAGTTGTCTAGGTACGGCATATCCGAACAAGACGTTCTGGACGGCGGGAGCCTTTTGCGGCATCCTGGATGGGAGGGTTTCTGCAGGAGTTACATCAAACGCGCTAAGTCATATGGACGTACTGCTAGGAGCCTTCTTGGAAACTTGGACAGGCAATCAAGATACTCTCCAGCAGCAATGATGGCTTTCTATGACTCGATATTGAAGAAGATATCCAAGAGTGGCGGAGATGTATTCTCCGAAAGAGTGCAGTTATCGAAACCCGAGAAGATTGGTCTCGCTGCATGGGTGTACTTCCGTTATCGATTCCTCCCTATCTGACTGGTGGTCACGAAGGGCTCAAACGTCAATCCACGGGGCGGAAGCCGGGGTAGACTACATGCGAGTCGCGGTGTTGCTTGAAGAACGATGCAAGCCCAATACCCCTGCATTCGATTATCTGCAAAAATACGCAGGCAGTTGCGGAAGAGAGTGCATTCAATTCGAAGGCAACAAATGCAGAATTCTGGAAACTGCCTGTCCAGTGTGCTTGAATAGAGCAAAACGTTGTCCGGGGAATGCGGTCAAGATCATCAATCTTCCAGAAGAGCTCGATCATGACATGACACACAGTTACGGGGAAAACTCATTCAGACTTTTTCGTCTACCTGCTCCGCGTGAGCGACAAGTTGTCGGGATTCTTGGGCCGAATGGGATGGGAAAATCAACTGCGATAAATCTGTTATCTGGGGCCCTAAGGCCTAACCTTGGAGATTGGACCATTGCTGACAGAGATTGGAGTGAGATTCTCAACTCATTCCCACGTGGAGAACTGAGAGATTATCTTGGCCTGCTCTCGGAATCGGGAGTTGCCATAGCTGTCAAACCACAGTACGTCGACAAACTCCCAAAACTTTGGGACGGGGAGGTCAGAGGCCTGCTTTCGAGAGTCGATGATCGTGGTGAGCTAGGGGAATATGCTGAAAAAACCGCCATAAGCCA
>MDTB01226826.1_pt1 | contig 61143 bp, 65 predicted proteins | sample 811161 | NCBI WGS metagenome assembly MDTB01 (sample SAMN05326650, study PRJNA326480) | marine metagenome | isolation source: seawater | place: Mediterranean Sea | collected 2009
AATAAAATTTGACAAACTTTTGACTGTAAATGAAAGACTTAGGTTTAAAATATCAAGAGAGCATAATATTTCAATTAATTTAGTTAGCAAGCTTATGATTGGACCAGACTTAGACCTCTGGAGTTCGTCTGGAAGCAATAATGGAAAAATATTATGGAAGGGAAATTCCAAGCAGTTTGTTAAGGATATTGAGTTCGCAATAAAGGTTTCTAAAAAGTTAAATAAATATGATTTTGATTTTATAGGATATCCAGATTCATATGATTACTTTGAGCATGTAAAGCGTGCGAAAAATTACAAACTATACTTTAGTACATCTTTGAGCGAAACCATGGGAATGTGTTTGGCCGAACAGTGGGCATGCGGAGTTCCATCAGTAACTCATCCAAATATTTATTTACATGGTAAAAACTATGAAACTGGTATAATTACAAACAGAACAGTTGATGATTACTGTGACGCAATATCAGAAATAATGGAAGATGATGAGTTGCATTTCAGATTATCTAACGGTTGTAAAAAATTTATAAAAGAAAATTTTAATTCAGATTTAATTATAAAAAATTATTTAAATTTATTAACTTAAAATAAAGGCTTTTTAAATGTCTGTTGATGTTATAATTCCAGCATATAACCCTGGTATATTTTTAGATGAAGCAATACAGAGTGTTCTTGCACAATCTTATGAAGATATAAATATTTTTATAATTGATGATAACTCCAATGAAGATGTTTATTCTATAGTAAAAAAATATAAAAAAATTAATTATATAAAGAACGAAAGAAACATGGGTCCTTCATACTCTAGAAACGTTGGAATAAGGGCATCAAGCTCTGAATATATAAGCTTTTTGGATGCAGATGATGTATGGTGTAGAGATAAGCTGAAGTCCTCTATTGGCGCTCTTAAGTCAGATGACTCAATAGGAATGACATGCGGAAATTACAGAAGAATTATGTCAGGCGGAGTTATAACGAGACCATTTTATAGAGGCCCTGTTGATATAAACCTAGAGTCTTTGCTCAAATGCAATTATGTTGCTAGCGGCTCTGTTACTGTAAAAAGAAATATAGTCGAAAAAGCAGGCTTGTTTGACGAAAGATTTAGAGTCTGTGAGGATTATGCTTTATGGCTGTCTATAGCTAAAATTGCAAAAATATGTTATATAGATGAGGTACTATATTTCTACAGAGTTGTGCCAAATGGTAGCTCCATAACTCAATCACCAGGTATACAGCCCGTTATGGATCTTAATTGTGAAACAATAAGAAACGAAATTTATGATAAGCGAAATATCAAATAAAAATATTTTAATAAAAACATACTGCTTTGAGTCTGGTTTGTGGTATTTGGCAAAAAGCTTGTGTCGTGAGCTTGAGAAAAAAGAAAATAATGTTTTCTTTATCACAAAGTCTAAATATACAGAAGATCAGGGGTTTTGGAAAAGAACATACCCAGAGCCAAAAGATAAAAGTGAATTTGATAGCCTTAACATAACAAGGTTTACTACAGATAAAAAAATAGATATTCAAATTCAAGATTGCATAGATAGACATAGCATAGATTATATAATATCTTTTGAAACCTTAATGAATACTGCACAGTGGGTTATCTCAATTAAGTCAAATAATAATTTAAAGATTATAGACGTTCCAATGCCGGAGTGGTGCCAGAAAAACTTTGTATTAAATAATTCCTATAAAATATTTGATGAAATATGGGCAGTAAATGATTTAACATACAACCTTTTTTCTGGCTACAAGACAATTAAAAGGGCCTCCTGGGATTTTGTTGATTCTGATATTTTTTATCCTGCAAAAAATAAAAATAATGATGTTATAACATTTTGTCATTTTTCAAGTTTAAATCCAGATTTTAGTAGCAAAAATACTTTACAGACATTGCTTGCCTTTGAAAAGTTAATACAGGATAATGAGAACGTTAGACTATACGTTTGCGGTGGAGATTTGACTGGGAGATCTGGAATAATTGCATCAAAATATGAACAAATTAGGGTGTTAAAAAACCTAACTCGAAAACAAGTTTCGGACCTATACAGAAAGTGCCATTGCCTGGTGGCTCCATCTAAAAAGGAGGGTGTTGGGTTAAGCATACATGAGGCCAAAAAGTCCGGCTTACTAATAGTATCTACTGATATAGAGCCATTAAGAGCATATACGGACTTTGCATGTGAAGTTTTTGAGTATAATAAGGATAGCACACTAGTAGATGGCGCAATTACATCTGTAGATGAAATATATAAGAATATTAAAAAGGTTTATGAGGTTATAAATATGAGTGACGAAACTAATGTCAAAGAAGTTAAAATTATGAAAAAAAAGAAAACACAGAAAGAAATTTCTGATGAAAATAGTGCTTTTGAAAGTGCCCTTGGGGATAAGTCAGTTAGTGCGAAAAGCTCTTCTGAGTCTATTGATGAAGATGTACTAAAAAAATTAAAGAAGAAGGCAAAGCAGAAAAAGAAAAATGATGGAGGTATAGACGTGCCAGATTTAGTTCAAAAACAGGAAGTTAGCATAAACCTAGGTGTTGTTGGGGTCGGACAGGCAGGCTCCAGATTGGCAGAGGTTTTTCATAATCTAGGATATGATGCCGGTGTCATAAATACTTCTGCGCAGGATCTTAAATATATAGGTGTTCTTGATAATCAAAAGCTTTTAGTTGAAGGTAGCCTTGGCGGTACAGGTAAGGATCTTGACCTCGGAAGAGAGCTGTTTGATGAAAATGAAGAGCTTATATTAAACTTTGTAGAAAAAATTGCAGACGGAAATGACATGGTATATCTTACGATGTCGGGTGGAGGAGGAACTGGTTCCAGCTCCGTTGAGACAATGGTGCCAATGCTATTTGGCCTTGGAATACCAGTTGGCGTTATATACGTATTGCCAAAAGCAACTGAAGATGCTCAATCCAAAAAGAACACAATCGAAACACTTTCCAGGTTGGCAAAGATGACTGCTGAAAACATGGTGGCAAGCCTTGTGGTTGTTGATAATGCAAGAATTGAGCAAATATATGCAGACCTCAGTCAGTCTGAGTTTTGGAAGACTGCAAATAGCGCCATAGTTGAGCCATTACATTTATTCAACAGCCTTACCTCTCAGGCATCTAGATTTACATCTTTAGATCCAAGTGATTTTGGAAAAATAATATCTTGTGGTGATTGCTCTGTTTATGGAATGATAGAGGTTGAAAACTATATGGAAGAAACCGCCCTTGCTGAGTCTGTAATAGAGAGTTTGAGTGGAAGTATGCTTGCAGATGGGTTTGACATATCTCAAACAAGAGTCGGTGGAGTTATAATAACAGGCTCTAAGGAGTCTCTAGATAGACTTCCTGCTATAAACATTAACTACTGTTTTCACATGATATCTGAGCAGACAAATGGAGCATCTATATTTCAAGGCGTTTATGATGTAGATTCAAACAAAGACAGCGTAAAGATATACTCTTGGTTTGCAGGACTTGGACTGCCAGCAGACAGAATAGAGAGTCTGAAAAAGGAGTCTCAGGAGCAGGCAAAGATTGCAGCAGAAAAAGAAAGCATGAGAGCCTCTGCTATGACGCTAGATCTGGATGAAGATAAGGTTAACAATGTTGCATCAGAAGTTCATAGAAAGATTCAAAAGAAAAAGTCTGGTTTTAACAAGCTACAGAGAGGTTCTAGAAGGTCAATTATAGACAAAAGAAGAAAGAGGTAGTCTGTGCAATGGATAAAGATTTTTATAATAGCTCAAGTGCAGCAAAATTAGGCTGGACGCCTAGCTGGTTTGGCTGCCAAGAGTTTGATTTTGAGTTAGTAAAAGCAGTCCAAAAATGGCAGAAGAAAAATAGACTAACTGCAGATGGCCTAGTTGGCCCAGCGACCTATCGAAGGATCTGGACAGAAAGGGAGGCTAATATTTCAGATTGGGCAGAGGCTTTTTCGTCAGTCAAAAGCTATAGATCTGGAGACAAAAGCATAGTTCATAATGGAAATTTTATTCCAATTGATTGGGACAAGGTAGTCCTATGGGATGAGCCATCTGGTTTTAAATCAGATCAGGGTTGCTACACTGATTACTCAGGAAGAGAAGACCGCAAGCCAACTATGTTTGTAAATCATTGGGATGTGTGCCTATCATCAGAATCTTGTGCTAAAGTGCTAAACAAAAGAGGAATATCTGTTCATTTTCTTATTGATAATGATGGAACTATTTATCAAATGCTTGATACGCAGCATAAAGCATGGCACGCTGGAATTCCAAAGTATGAGGGTGGAAACACTAAGGGTATAGGTGTTGAAATATCTAATGCATATTATTTAAAATATCAAGATTGGTACGTAAAAAATGGGTTTGGAGAAAGACCGATAAAAGATGATGCAGTTGTACATGGCAAAGTAAAAGAGCCTTTTTTAGACTTTTATCCTGTTCAGATGGAGGCGCTAAAAGCGCTCTGGAAGGCGGTACATATTGGAATTGGAATTCCTCTTGAATACCCGAAAACAGACTCTGGTATTTTTGATACGGGGCTTAATGTAGATTGCGAAAGAGGTAGGTTTAATGGTTTTTGCAATCACTATAATTTTATTAAAACAAAAATAGACTGCGCCGGCATGGACTTGCCGAGCATGCTTGAGGATGTAAAAAACCACACTATGTACTGCCTTGACAGAGGGTAATCATAATGGGAAATAATGATTAAAATATTATTAGGAAATACTAGCTGCAAATTAATTGGCAGCCTGCCCCCTTCTATACTGAAAGAAATGGATTCAGAGATGAGTTATAAATTTCCTGGATATCAGTATATGAAGTCAAATAGATATGGCGGAAAGCATGGATGGGATGGGAGGTTTAGGCTCTTTTCCAAGTCTAAAACTTTTCCTATAGGACTTTTAAGTAGGGCAAAAGATATTTTTGACAAAAATAATATAAGTTATACAATAGTAGATAAAAGACCTGATATATCTTATGGAAATAAAGTTAAAATATCAAATAAAAAATTCATTCCAAGAGATTATCAGAAGCGAATTGTAAAAAAATGTTTTGATAGCTCTAGCGGCATAGTAAGGGTTGCTACTGGTGGTGGAAAAACAGCAATGATCGCAATGCTGACAGCAAAATACAATGTAAAAACTATAATCTATGTAGTAGGCATTGAGCTATTATATCAAATGAAAAGCACAATAGAGAGTCTTTATGATATAGAGGTTGGAATGGTTGGCGGAGGGCATTGCGATACCTCTAAAAAAATTACAATTATGACAATATGGAGTGCAGCATCTGCATTTGATAAAAAGATTAAAATGATTGATAATGATCTAACTCCAGACAATAAAAAGATTAATAAAAATCTTAAAAAAGCAAACATAAGAAGGCTGGTTTCAGAATCTGAGCTTATTATAATAGACGAGTGTCAATATGCAGCTTCAGAGACAGTACAGTTTCTTCATAAGTCTAGCAAGGCTGCTAAGCATAGGTTTTTGTTCTCTGGAACGCCATGGAGAGATTCTGGAGATGATATACTGATAGAGGCAGTGGGTGGCCCAAAGATATATGATATGAGTGCCACAAGATTAATAAAAAAGGATTATTTGGTTGCTCCAGAAATACATTTTGTTAGTGTCCCAATAATGCCAAGAGTTGGAAAAACATATCATGAAGTTTATACAAATTATATTGTTGAAAATGAAGATAGAAATAAGCTTATTGTAGACGCAGCAAAAAGGCTGATTAAAGCAGGAAAGAGAGTTCTGATATTAGTCGTTAGGGTTAAACATGGTCAAATACTGATGGATATGTTAGACGATGAAATAAATTGTGCCAGTCTAGATGGAAGTAATAGTGCAAGCGATAGGCTTGGAAAAATAGAGCAAATGAAAAATGGAGAATTAGATTTACTCATAGCGTCAAAAATATTCGATCAAGGTGTTGACATACCTCAGCTTGATGCCTTGATTCTTGCAGGTTCTGGTAAATCTAGCGGTAGAGCGCTTCAGAGGATAGGGCGTGTTATAAGGACTCATCCAGGTAAGAAAAATGCAATTGTGGTTGATTTTTACGATAATGCAAAATACTTAAAAGACCACTCTCAAAAGAGGATTGATATCTATAAAAGCGAGCCTGGCTTCAAGATTAAGTTGCCAAATTTAAAGAATGTTAAATTTTCTAAACCAAAGCAAACAAATTGGACTTGATTTCAGAATAAGTATATACAATACTCTGCTTTGAATGTAATTGGTATAATTTCAACCTGGAGGCAGATGTGACACAAGAAGAGTTTTATAGAAGTATATCTGATTGGATATCACAAGATAAGAGTAGATGGAATCACATCACTCTTGTTGCCTACTTTTGCCATAAGTATGAATCAAAAAATAAAGCAAGATTCAGACTGGTAAAGTGGAATAAAGATCCCGGAAAGGGCAAGGAGAGCAGGGACTTTGCCAAGCTATTTTCTATTTTTGCGCCAGAGGGATATAAGGATATGTCTGCGGAAGATAAGAGACGCCACAGATTTTTAGTAAATCAAAAAATGTATAATTATATAAATTGGATGTTTGACTACAAGTTCAGAAGTGGAGAAAAGTCAGTTACCGGAACAGGAATATTTTTATTACCTTCCATGGTAAATGAATTTGAAAGAATGTATTCTAGCCAACTAAAGAAGATTAACGATGACGATAAGATGTCAAATCTTATAAGATGGTGCAACGAAAATGCGTGCGAAATATTTGATCTGCACAGCTTAGAGGACACATCTGATTTGAAAATGATAAGTAGGTATTTAGAAACACATTCTCTTGAAAACGATAGTTTTGAATATATAGTCATATCAAAGGCAAAGGAGTTTGGAATATTATGAAAAATAAAAGAGTTGTAGCATATTTAGATGGAGGCTGGAAAGTAGAAGGAGTTTTGCTAAAAAAAGAAGATGGAAAGCTATTTCTTGAAAATGATGGTGATGTATATATGGTATTTAAGGATAAAATATCATGTATGTTGATTGGCGGACAAGAAAAAAATAAAAATAATATAGACGACAAAATGCACAACAAGTATGATAATGCTCGAAGCGATTCGAATGCCAATCCTACAGATCGCATTTATTCTGGACTTGAAGATGGTATGTCTGGTGTCTCACTGCCTTCGGATATACTGCTAGAAGAACCGGATAAAAAAGATAATGATTTTTCTGTATTTTTTACAGATGGATCAAAAAAAGTAAATGTTACTAGCGAAGAATAGAGTGGATATATGATTCCAAAAGGAAAATTACAAAGAGAAAAGCTAAAAATAGTAGCCTCTTGTAGTGAATGCGCTGGCTCTGGCTGCTCAAAGTGTGCGATGAAGTGCGCTAGGGTTGAAAAATATTGTGACTCTGGAATTCCAGTTTCATATTGGATGAGATCATTTAAAGATTTTGCAGGAGATCAAAAATTTAAAGAAAAAATAAAACCTGTAGTTTCTGATATAGACTCCTTTTATGATAAAGGAGCCTCCATGATGTTCGTTGGAAATCTTGGAACTGGCAAGTCATATATGGCATGTGTTATACTTAAAATGGCAATATCAAAGGGCTATGATTGTAAATACACAACAATGGCGGATATAATAGATGGAATAACCTCTCATAATAGCCATAACCTAATAAAGGATTTTTTATCGACAGAGTTTCTTGTCGTAGATGAATTTGATTCAAGGTGGATATTTCCATCAGAAAAGACCGAGAGGTTATTTGGCCTAAATCTAGAGCACATTGTGAGAAGCAGGTTTCAGAACCATCTTCCTACAATACTTTGTTCAAATACAGAGGATGTAGACTCTGTATTGAGCGGTGACTTCTCTAAATCATTTAGATCACTAAGATCTAAGTATTTAGAGGTAATATATGTTGGCGGCAAGGACTTCAGAAGGAGCGGAAATAGTGAGTGACAAACAAATACTAAATAGAGCCATGCAAGGTTCCGTAGAGATAAGCGAAGTATACAGGTATCTTGATGCCAGTTTGCTTGAAGATATGTTGTATAAAGAATATAAGCCAATTCATAGTGCGATTTATGAATATTATACAAGGCATAAGCGACCGCCATCTTTTGATATTTTAGAAAACTTACTGAATGAGGTCGGAGATGATGCGGATTCTTTAGATGAAATAAAAAATTCTGAATGTGAAGATTCTGAGATAGGCTATTATATAGACCAGATAAAGTCAAGGTATAATAAGTTTATTATAAAAAAACTCTCAACATATCTATCTAACGACTTTGAAGATATAGATGATGCAAATTCTGAATTAAAAAAGATATATTCAAAAACAGAAAAAATATATGGAAGCAATATATTTTCAGAAGGAGATCTGTCTCAGTCTACAGATGAAAGATTTAATGACTATAAGTTTACAAAAGAAAATCCTGATGCCGTAAAGGGTGTTTTTTCAGGGTATAGAGAGCTTGATGAGTACACCTATGGGATAAAAAACTCAGAAATGCTTGTTATAGGTGGTCTGAGCTCTAGTGGAAAAAGCTTGCTCATGTTAAATATGGCTATAAATGCATGGCTTGGCTCCAATAATCCGACTGGCACCCCCCAGGAATTTGATGATGGAAAAAATGTAGTATTTTTTACCTTAGAGATGTCGAAAAGACAGGTTGAGCAAAGGATTGATGCAAATTTGGCTAAACTTGATCACAGAAGGCTAATGAGGGGCAAGCTTGACAAAGAAGAGGAGGCGAGTTGGGGAAAATCGCTTTCTTTTCAAAAGAAATATAACAAGTCCTTTCATATAGTAGATATGCCTAGGGGCTCAAAGGTTATGGAGCTTGAAGCAAAATATGAATCTCTACTTGGCTCTTTTAAGCCAGATGCCGTATATGTTGATTATCTAAACATAATGTCTCCAAATTCTGGAAAAAACGGAATAGACTGGCAGGATGTCGGAAAGGTTGCAGAAGAGCTGGCCGAATTTTGCAGAAACAGAAACATACCAATGACAACTGCCGCACAAAGAAAGGCAAAGGATATGTCAAAGGGCGGCAAGTCTTTTAAAGATAATAAAATTGACATAGAAGATTTAGGAAGAAGCAAGATGATAGGTGATAATGCAAATATTGTCTTTATAATCGAACAGAGGAGCGAAGAGCACCTTAGAGAGGATATTCCGATACATATTGTAAAAAATAGGGATGGGCCAAAAGGAAAGGTTGTTCTTAAAAAAGAATTTGATAAGTCTAGAATAGTTAGCTTTCCTGATGATTGGGCCGGAAATCTTGGTGATGAAAATGAAATATAAGGACTTTTTTTCAAAGGTAAGGCCAAATGATGTTATAGAGATGATAACTGACTATGCGAATGCAGAAAACTATCTCGTTTTAAAAGTTGAAAAAGACTGCATTAGAGTACTGCCCTTATCTCAGTTTAAAAAAGATTTTGAAAAATCTGCAACACCATACTTATCTATTCCGTATGATATTATAAAGCAGGCAATAAGGATGGATAGATCGAAACTTCTATACTATATAAATACTGGAAATCCACACATAGACAAGGCAATACGAGAGATGTAAAAGATTATGAAGACTAATAATGTTGGAAAAATTAAAAATATAAATTATGATTCAGAAACTAATGATCTTGAAGTATTGGTAAAAATATTTGATAATAAATTTAAAAAGAAATTACTTAGAGATTTAAGCTTATCTGGACATATTTATTTTGAAAAAAACAAACTAATATATATTGATAATGACGATAAAAAAGACTAATATTTAGATTAATTATAGGAGAGTAAAAAATGCCGCTATATAGCTATACCTGCAAAGATTGCAATTTTACTAGCGATTTTAACTTATCTATTAGCTCCTTTTTAAACTCAAAGGGCTCTCTAAGGTGCTTAGACTGTGATTCAAAAAATATAACTAGGATTTTGGGTTCTGTAAGTAGCAGTATAGAGAAAAATATTTTTGAAACAAAGGAAGAAATAAAGAGAGATGTAGATTTAATTTCTAAAAAAATTAAATTAGGAGATCAGAGAACAATAGAATCTATTTACGGAAAGGAATAGTTTTTTTAAATAAACAACGTAATATTTAAACATTGGAGATTACATAAATGTCAGACGAACCAAAATCCACCAACTCTAGGGCAAAAAAGAGCAAAGAACTGTTTTCCTTGATGAACTCACACATAAGTGAGTCTAATACAAAAAATTGGGAAGGAACTCTTGAGGACTATATTGATATAATCACAAAAGACCCCTCTTTGCACATGAATGCACATTCACGTGTACTCAGAATGATTGAATCCTCGGGTCTCGAAAGAAATGACGATGGAAAGGTTAACTCCTACAAGTTTTTTGAAAATGACTTATTTGGATTAGATGATTCAATTGCTGAAATAATGGAATATTTAAGAGCAGCTGCAGCAGGCAGTGAGGTTGGAAGAAGGATATTGCTATTGTTCGGACCAACTTCTTCTGGAAAGTCACAATTAGCAATTTTGCTAAAGAGGGGTATGGAGGAGTTTTCAAAGACAGATGTTGGTGCGATATACGGACTAGCAGAATCTCCAATGTTTGAAGATCCATTAAACGCAATACCATACTCACTAAGACCTGAGTTTAAAGATAAGTATGGTATAAAAATTGAAGGTGAGTTAAGCCCACTAATGTCTTTAAAGCTAAGAGAAGATTATGAAGGAAACTTTTTAAAGTTACCAGTAAAAAGAGTCTTTGCGTCGGAAAGAGACAGGGTTTGCCTCGGAACATTTGTTCCATCAGATAAAAAGAGTCAGGATATATCAGAACTTGTTGGATCAATGGATTTAAGCACTATTGGAAAATATGGCTCTGAATCAGATCCCAGAGCCTATAGGTTTGATGGTGAGCTAAATATAGCAAATAGAGGAATTATGGAATTCGTTGAGATGCTAAAAGTAGACCAAAAGTTCCTATACGTATTACTAACTTTAGCTCAAGAGAAAAATATAAAAACAGGTAGGTTTCCATTGATATATGCCGATGAGTTCTTGCTTGCTCATACAAATGAAACAGAATACAAGAGATTTCTTGCGAAGGACGAGATGGAGGCTTTACATGATAGAATAATAGTCGTAAAGGTTCCATACAACCTAATGGTTGACGAAGAAGTGAAGATTTATGAGAAGCTGATAAATCTTGCAAACTTTTCTCATGTACATATAGCCCCATATACCCTATATTGTGCAGCGATGTTTGCTGTATTGTCAAGGCTTAAGGACTCATCTAATGATAGCCTTACCTTGATGAACAAAATGAGGCTTTACAACGGTGAAGAAGTGGAAGGCTTTTCTCAGGGGGATGTGCCAGACATAAAAAGAGAATTTGAATCAGAGGGGATGGGCGGAATATCTCCAAGGTATGTTATAAATAGGCTTTCAACTATTTTGGCACAAGAGGAAAAAGATTGTATAACTCCAATTGATGTAATAAGGTCTCTGAAAGCTGGGTTTAAGTCAAATCCAAAGCTCAATGGGGATGAGTGCGATAGGCTTGAAAATATTCTAACGAAGGTTATTGAAGAGTACAGCAAAGTAGCTAGAAATGAAGTTCAAAAAGCATTTTTCGTTAACTTTGAAGCAGAGGTACAAAATCTTTTAAATAATTACATGGACCAGGTTGGCGCATTTTTAGACGGAACAAAGGTTGAGGATGAGTGGGGAGAAATGCATGAGCCAAACGAAAGGCTTATGAGATCCATAGAGGAAAAGATTTCCGTTACTGAATCCGGAAAGAGATCATTTAGACAAGAGATTTATAGAAAGATGTTGCGCTCTGCATCTTCCAATGACGGAATGTACAATTACAAAGAGCATCCAAGACTCAGAGAGGCGCTTGAGAAAGAGCTGTTTGATGAAAGGCAGGATGTTATCAGACTTACCGTTAGCTCTAGAAATCCTGATGAGGATAGCCTCAAGAGAATAAACGTAGTAATAGATACGCTTTGTGAGAGTCATGGGTATAATGCGGAGAGTGCAAATAAGCTTTTAAGATACGTAAGCTCACTAATGGCGAGAAATTAAAATGTCATCAAAGTCCAAATTTGACGGTAGCCTTTCAGATATTTGGAATCTAAAAAGACGTGGAAAGAGAGATCTGGCACGACACAAGGAGCTGGTAAGAAGAGCTATAAAAAATCAAAAAAAAGAGCTCATAACCGAATACAATATAATAACCTCTGATGGAAACAAGAAGGTTAAGGTTCCTATAAAATTTTTAGACCAGTATAAGTTTAAATATGGTAAGCTTAACGATAATGGTGGCACCGGACACAGCATGGATGCCAATCCTGGAGATAGATATAGGGTTGGAAGAAGAAAGGAAAAGAATGGCAGCGGCAAAGCTGGTGATGAAAAAGGTGAGCACGAATATAATGTAGAGGTAAGCTTTGACGAAATAGTTGAAGTGTTACTAGAAGAGCTGAACTTGCCATGGATGGAGCCAAAGAATTCTACGTCCTATGAAATTGAAACAGAAGAGCTTTCTTCTATAGAGAAGAAAGGTCCGATGGCAAACTTAGACCTAAAAAAGACTCTAATAGAAAATATAAAAAGAAATGCTGCGAGTGGCGATCCACGAGTTGGAGACTTTAGAGATCATGATTTAAGATATAGGCAGTGGGAATCTGAAATTGAATATCACTCTAATGCTGCAGTATATCTAATGATGGACAGAAGTGGCTCTATGAGCAAAGACAAAACCTATATAGCAAAGAGTTTTTATTTTTGGATGGTTCAGTTTTTAAAAAGAAAGTATAAAAATGTACAACTTTATTTTATCGCACATGATGTAGAGGCATGGTTTGAGACCGAAGACCAATTTTTTAAGTCTACTAGTGGTGGAGGAACCAAGTGTAGCAGCGCTTTCAAGCTAGCGTATGAAAGTATAAGAAAGAATAATAATCCAGATCTTTGGAACAATTATGTCTTTGAGTTTAGCGATGGAGACAACTGGGTTGATGATAATATGGTATGTCTAGAGTATGTTGACAAACTTTTGCCACTAGTAACGGCCATGGGGTATGGTGAAATTATTGTTGACAATCCAAATTCTTGGATTAGGGGTGAGCACATGCTTTCTACAATGTTTAATCAAAATATAGATAGAACAAGATTCATATCCGTTCAGATATCTAGTCATGATGAGGTTTTTGATGCATTAAAGTTATTTTTTAATATAAATGGAGCATCACAAAGCAAGAGGAGCGTATAGTGAATAGCAACTTAAGAGATAGAATTATAAAGCTAGAGGACATGTCTAAAGAACTGGGCCTAGACTTCTTTCCCATTAAGTTTGAGGTTGCCTCTCAGGCTGTTATGCTTGAGGTTATGAGCTATGGACTTCCCACTAGAGCAAGGCATTGGAGTTATGGTCAGTCATACCAGTACCAAAAGATAAGCGGAGAAATGGGATGGTCAAAAGTTTATGAACTTATTCTAAACAATGATCCATCATATGCATTTTTACTAGAGACAAATTCTGATATAGCAAATACAATGGTTATAGCACACTGCTTTGGGCATTCTCATTTTTTTAAAAATAACTACTTATTCAAGCAGACGGATAGGAAGATGGTTTATCATGCTGCATCCAGAGCGCAAAGAATCGAGAACTATATTGAAAAATATGGAATTGAAGAAGTTGAGCATGTTATGGACATAGGCTTTGCACTAGACAAGCATATTGACTGGCACAAAGGGGTTTATAGAAAAAGGTATTCGGAAGTTGCGCTAGAACCTAGTCGAGAAAAAAAATCTGGAGATGAGTTTGAAGACTTGCTTGGCAGGCCAAATAAAGATTTGGGTAATTACGAAGCAGAAAACCAAAATTTTCCGCCAAACAAAGAGACCGACCTGCTATGGTTTATAACTAATTATTCTAACCTCCCAAACTGGAAACGAGATATATTAGAAATAATAAGACAGGAATCTTATTACTTTTATCCACAATATTTTACAAAAATAATGAATGAGGGGTTTGCAAGTTATTGTCATGCCGAACTAATGTATCTTTTTGATGATATAGATCCAGAGGATCATTTGGAATTTTGTAAAATACATGAGAGGGTTGTTCAGCCTGGTTCAAATAAATTAAAAATAAATCCATACTTTTTAGGATTTTCAATTTTTAATGATATAAAGAAGAAGTGGGATAAAAAACATGAAGATGGTGAATCTGAAATAAATGGATTACAAAAAATGTATGAGATTGTGGAAGAGGAAGATGATGTTTCATTTTTAAGAAATTACTTAAGTCAAGATGTTGCAGATGAATTAAAATTATTTGCATATGTAAAAAAATATAGCAAAACATCCGGAGAGTATATACAGGTTGAGAGTAGAGATTTAGATGATATAGTTGAATATTTGACAAAAGACCTATTTAATTATAGAGCTCCACTGATTGCTATAACTAAAGCATCAGAATCTGGAATAGAGTTGCAGCATTTGAGCAAGGAAGTTGGAACCTTGGAAAAAGAACATGTTTCAAAAGTTATGGAGTATCTTTTTGAGATCTGGAGATGTCCTGTTAATCTTGAGACTGTAGATGACAGTGGTGATGCATTGCACTATACATTTGATGAATTAGGTTTTAGTGGATAAACAAAATTTAAAATTCAGTATAAGCATTAAATAAATAACAGTATAATTCTATCTAGAGCTGGAGCGAGTTGATATGGATAGTTCATCAAAAAGTATTGATCACAGAATTGTAGAGGTCAGACCCTCTGTAGACTTTTCTTTTCAGTTTAATGCTGCAAAAGAACATGATAAAATTGAAAAAAGAATATTTTCTTTATTAAAAAATATATCAAAGCAGACATCTAAACTTAAAACAAAGAAGGTTGGGTGTTTAATAGTATTTGGAAATTTTGAAGCAGCAGAAAATCATGTTGTATTTGGAATGAGGACTATTTCAAAAAATCCAATACAAAAATACATGAATATTTCTGCTTCTTCTAATGAAAAAGAAATAATATCTTTATTTAAAGAAAATTTAGATGGCGCAATAATAATAAATAAAAATGGACAAATATTGGGGGCAAATATATATCTCATTGTTGATAACCCAAGTTTAGACATACCCGATGGCTCTGGTACTAGACATATTAGTGCAGCGTCCTTTTCAACAAAGGAAGATATAAGGGCGGTATTTACTCTGTCCGAAGAAACATCTGTAGTTAGAGTTTGGAAGAATGGAGTTTTTGTAGAGCAATTTTCTCCAAACGAAGAGTTGAGTGCTTCAAAAAATGAAAAATAATAGACTTTTGAGTAACTACGAGATTAGAGAAATATATAGAGAGAATATTTCAAATTCTGACAAATCATGGATGAACGATCTATTTGAAAGATTAAGTATATATCCAATATCTCAAGCAAATAAATTTTTTAAAAAAAATTATTTTTACGAAGACATAAAGCAAGAGTATTTGGAGTCTTTGTGGGTTGCAATTCTAAACTATGATTACCATAAGAATTTTGATTTTTATAGATGGGCAAAGTGGCATTTGCTTAAGTCAAATAGAAACTTTATAAACCAAGAAAATAGACATACGTCTATTAATCTTGATGGTAGTTATGAGCTTTGTAGCAGCGAAAATCAAGAGTTGAAATATATGATAAAGAATCTTTTTGACAATGCAGGTCCACTCAACGAAAGGGAGAAAAGTGTTGTTTTAAAAAGCTATGCAAATGGAAATACGCTATCAGAAATATCTAAAGATCTTGGCATTTCAATAGAAAGAGTCAGGCAGATTAGAAATAGCTCTATGGCCAAACTAAGGCAGCATATAAACGTCGTAAGATAGGAGAGGGTAAAGAATGTTTGTACAGCAAATTTCAGAAGAAGTTTGGGGAGGGGAAGCTGGTAAATATAGGCTTCTTGATTCCGATGGTAACTATGTAGATAAGACTCCAAGCGATACCTGTATGAGGGTGGCAAAAGGACTTGCAAAAATAGAAAATGAGAATGATAGAGATAAGTACGAAAAAGAATTTTATAGGATAATGTCCACCGGGAGATTTGCCGGTGGAGGAAGGATTATGGCCAACATAGGTTCTTCAGAATACAAAAAAGAGGTAAGTCCAATAAACTGTACTGTAGTTAGGCAAATACCAGATTCTATGTCAGGTATAATGGAGACCGCAAAGCAGGCTTCGTTGGCGCTGAAGGCCGGTTGTGGTGTAGGCTATGATTTCAGCACAATAAGGCCTAAGGGGGCCTATGTTAGGGGTGCTGGAGCAGAGACATCTGGCGTTATATCTTTTATGAAAATATTCGATTCCATGTGTGCTACGGTCATGAGCGGAGGAGGCCGCAGAGGTGCGCAAATGGGCTGTCTAGATATCCAGCATCCAGAAGTAGAGGCGTTTATTACTTGCAAGAGGCAGGATGGTATGCTTAGATACTTTAACTTATCTGTTCTCATAAATGATAAGTTTATGAATGCAGTAGAGAAAGATGAACAGTGGGATTTATGGTTTTGGGAAAGAACCAATGATGAATCTGATGAATACACGATGATAGAAAAAGATGATATACCATTTAGGCATCCAGATTCTACATATTTTAAATTTTCTAGTGATCACTCAGAAGTTGCAAGCTCTAATTGCACAAAAGACGCTCTTTTTAAGAAAAAAATATTTAAGAGAATAAAAGCATCAGACTTGTTCGAATTAATAATGAAATCTACATATGATTTTGCAGAACCTGGATTTATTTTGATAGATAGAGTTAATAGTGAAAATAATCTTTGGTTTTGTGAAACAATCAGGGCTACAAACCCCTGTGGAGAGCAGCCATTAGCTCCAAATGCATCTTGCCTTCTTGGTTCGATGATTCTGCCACCATATGTTAAAAATGCTTTTGATAATAAGTCCTCTTTTGACTTTTTAAACTTTAAAAAAGATATAAGAATTGCAAGTAGGCAGCTTGATAATGTTGTAGAGGTTAACAACCTTCCTATACCAGAAATGAAAGAGCAAATTAGACTAAAGAGAAGGCACGGATTAGGGTTTACCGGACTTGGAAGCACAATGAATATGCTCGGCATGAAGTACGGATCAGAAAAGAGTCAAGATTTTGCTGAAAAAATAATGCTAACTATAGCGCAAGAAACCCTGTTATCCAATATTGAAATAGCGAAAGAAAAAGGCTGTGCTCCAATACTTGACAATGATGAAAGCAGATCTCTGGTCATTAAGTCTGGATATATGATAAGGCTGTTGGAGACGTTTGAAGATAAAAAAGATAAAATTGTTAATGATATTTTAAAATATGGTTTGAGGTGGTCACATGGAACATCGATTGCTCCAACCGGAACTATGAGTCTAACTTGGGGCCAGAACTGCTCAAATGGTATAGAGCCATCATTTGCAAATTCTTATGTAAGAAACATAAGAGTATCTGGAAAGAAAACTAAGGTTCAGCAGGAAGTTTTTAGTTATGAATATTTTATATGGAAGCAAAAGTTTGGTGATAGGGAACTACCAGATTGGTGGTCTGTAACCAATGATCTTTCAGTTGAGGATCATATAAGTATACAATCTGCTGTTCAAAAATGGTGTGATTCATCCGTTAGTAAGACTGCAAATGTACCAACGGATTATGATTTTGGAGAGTTTAAAAAAATATATTTTAATGGATGGAAGTCTGGACTAAAGGGTGTTACTACATTTAGATTCAATCCAGAGGTTTTTTCTGGAGTTATAGTGAGAAAGGAAGATCTTGAGTCTACTCAATATTCTTTTGAGCTTGAAGATGGAACTAGCGTTACTGTGAACGGAGCCGATACGATAGAGTATGATGGAGAACAACACAATGCAGCCAATCTTTTTGACGCATTGAAAGAATCTATGTATGGAGATATGTAATGAGCGGAAAAGTTATAAGCATTGATAAGAAGATAGTAGGATGGAAGGTTTTAGATGAAAAAAATAGAGTTAATGACTTTAAAGATTCCTTTGCTCCAAAAAGACCACTAGAGTTAGATTGTGATATCCATCAGGTTAATATTAGGGGAGAAAATTGGACCATACTGGTTGGACTGCTAAGTGAAAGGCCTTATGAGATAATGGGAGGGTTATCTAAGTATGTTGACATAGGAAAGAAAACAAATTCTGGTGTTATAATAAAAAATCCAAGAAAGACTGTAAATTCAAGATATGATTTGAAGATTGGATATAATGGTGATGGATTTCTTATCAAAGATGTTGTTACTGTCTTTGATAATCCAAACTATGGCTCTTTGACTAGGATGATATCTATGTCATTAAGACATGGGGTTCCGATAAATTACATAGTTGAACAGTTACAAAAGGATAAGGATGCAGATTTATTTTCTTTTAGTAGGGTAATTAGCAGAGTTCTTAAAAAATATATTAAGGACGGAACTAAGGCTAGTAGCGGAGTTTTTGATACGGCATGTTGTGATAATCCAAATATAGTTTATCAAGAAGGATGTGCCACTTGTTTGAACTGCGGTTATTCAAAGTGTGGGTAAATGCCAACAACAATACTATTAAATAGATCAGACTATCTAAAAGATTTAGAAGAGCTAAAGACAGACTGGATAGACTCAATACTAATGGCATTAGATGTTGACATTGAATTTATAAAAGAAGGCCCAATCGACGAGGTGCAAGAGTATTTTTTTGAAAATTCTATTGACATTATTAACTATCCAGATATTGACGCTGTTCGAATCGATAAAGACGGCGAAACTATTGCTGAGTGGGCCGGTCCAGAGTTTTTTTTAAAGGAAGATGAAAGTGGAGAGCTGTATTATGAGGTGATGATTGACAATTGGTCTATATTTGACGACGTTTAGTTGAGTTAAGGTGCTAATAAATTTATATATAGTGCAATTATTCTAAAAATTAGGATTTTAAAATATGAAAACATTTGTAATTGATACTTCTGTATTACTTTATCACGAAGATTCGATTCATGCATTCCCTGGAAATAAGCTCATCATACCAATAGAGGTATTAGAAGAGGTTGACAGTAAGAAAACCAGAATGGACTCAGTTGGAAATGCTGCAAGATATGTCAATAGGTTTTTGGACGATATAAGGGCCTACGGAAACCTTCAAGATGGCGTTAAGCTTGAAAATGAGCAGATAATAAAGGTTGTGTTGGATGGGAAGAGATGTCTTGACGAACTAGAGAACCCATTGCCAGACACTGTTGATAATCGTGTAATAGCTGTAGCTAAAAGATTTTTAGTTGATGATGAAAACGTGTGCCTATTATCAAGAGATATCTGTATGAGGGTAAAGTGTGATTCTATCGGCGTATCTGCAGAAAACTACACAAAAGAAAAGGCCATAATAAAAAGGAAAGGTGCTTATTCTGGAGTATCTGTTTTAGAGATTAGCTCTGAAATGATAGATGAATTTTATTCGAATGGAAAGCTAGAGTTAGAAGATAGTGATTTGCAGCCAAATGAATGTATAGTGCTAAAGAGTGGGGCAAAGCAAAGTGCTCTTGCGGTGCACAAATCAGACGGCATCGTAAGAAAGCTGGTATATGCTGGGGCTAAAGGATTTAATGTTCAGGGTATTTTTCCTAGATCAAAGGAACAGGTATTTTCTTTTGAGCTCTTATTGGATCCAGATGTTAGCCTTATAACCTTAACTGGAAAGGCTGGGTGCGGAAAGACACTTATGTCTATTGCTTCAGCAGTTAGTATGCTTGCAGCAGGCAAGTGTGAAAAAATTATAATAACAAGACCTGTACAAAGTATGAGCAAAGATATTGGATTTTTGCCAGGCACAAAGTTTGAAAAAATGGAGCCATGGATTCAGCCAATATTAGATAACTTATCTATTTTATTTAAAAATGGAAAAGATTACGTTTCCTTAATGATGGAAAAGGGAGATATTGAAATAGAAGCATTAACATATATAAGAGGCAGAAGTATACCAAATGCTATATTTATATTAGATGAAGCCCAAAACATAACTCATCAGGAAGCAAAGGCTGTGCTCACTAGGATGGGTGAAGGCTCTAAGCTAATAATGCTTGGTGATTTAGAGCAGATTGATGCCCCACATCTTGACTCTGCTAACTCCGGTCTTTCATCGATTGTTGAGAAATTTAAAGACTTTGAGTTATCAGGACACATAACATTATTGAAGGGAGAAAGAAGCCCTCTTGCTACACATGCGGCAAAAATACTTTAATAAAATGAAAAACTACATTTATAAAAAAATAAAAGAACAAAAAGATAAGATTACTGAGAGACATCAGATTCCAATCTATGTATGGAATGAGCCACCAGACTTTCAGGATAAAAAAAGATACGACCCCTCTGATTCTGATAATTCTAAAAATCGGGGCTATGAGGAAGTTAGTTTCGATATAGATGATTTTGTAATTAAAATGTAGGAGGCTTTTTAGTGTATACGCCAAAAGATTTAATGAAGGATACATGGGCAAGATGGAAGTACCTTGCCATGCTTAATGGGCAGATTGAAGACTATATATTATATTCATTTGCAAAGATTGGATCATTTGCAATTGGGCTTTCTTTGGGGTATTATATATGGGGAGCCTAAATGAAAATACCCCTAGACGAAGATAGTTATATAGAGATTTATGAAAAGAATAGATCTATATTTTTATCAATAAGAACAAAGAGAGATGACAGCTCCTTTATTTTGCTTACAACAAAGCTTGATAGTGAGGCTGTAGATGAGGTTATAACTACACTGGTTGGTTTAAAATCAAGAATAGATTGAGCGTAATCATGAGTAATGAAAAAAACATTATAGACTGTAGCAAAACTTGTAGAATGACATCTACAGTTAGAGATAGTGACTATTGCACTAGTCGAGCAGAAATAGTGAATGGAAAGCTTTTATTTGGCTGTCAAGAGTTGTTAAAGGATGAGCCCAGGAGTATACAGAATCTTTATGAGTGTAATTATTGGGCAATGGATATGAAAGAATCCTGTAAAACATGCCCACTAGACTGTGTAGAGAATAAAAATAAAGATATAGCTCAACTAAAAAAACAGGCTGAAAAAATAAATAGAATATCAAAAACCTTGGCGCCTGGAATGGGAATGGCAGGAATATCAGGTAGCGATATACAGGGTATATCAGATATATATTCGAAAGAAAAAGCAGACCCAATTGTAAAGCAGGCTTTAGACATAGCAGACTTTACTAGTTTTATATTTAATTCTGCTATGAGTGGAAAAATTATTGATCCCGTTTTTATGCAAGAGTATGCAAAACATGCAGTAAGAAATATGGAAATATTAGAAAAGAAAAGAGAGAAGAAGGAAAGAATTAGGGAAAAAAGAGAGCAGGATAGGGTTAATAAATATAAAAATGAAAAAAAGTAACCTACTAACACTCAGCCCAAATCGCATACTGTATTTCTATAGAGCTTCCTTCTGCTGGCGCAGTAGTCATCGATATTGAATTTTCTGTTGCGTTATAAATCCAATCATAAGATAAAAATCCATTTACTTTGACCTCTATTGTGTCTTCTATTGCATCTCCGCTCAGAGGGAAGTCTGATAGAGCAATTGAGTCTCTGGCTAAAGAATCCATGGTAACGCTCCAATCGGATGCACATATTGACATAAATGTTCCGCCAAGATCTGTTACTACATCATAATATCCATCTCCAAATTGTGCACCACCATTTGAACTACATCCACTTGGATGATCACCTGCTATTGCATGAGCTATAACTAGATCTGATGATGACTTGAGTGACAGTAAGGATGCGGAATAATCTGATGGAGTCATTGTAGTTGAGCCGCCACTTCCGTGTGTTTGATGTGAAAAATCAGGCTCATCCGAAACATATACGACTACTAGCCTTGCACTAGACCTAAAAAATCCTGTTGCACTACCAGGTGATGCATCGCCTGTTGTTGTTGATTCATACGCAAACCATAGTCCTTTTTCATAGGCACTGCCACGAGTACCAATTGAATCAATTTGATTGTTAAATTCAGTTACTGGGTCTACCGTAGTGTTTGTTATTATATCTCCAACAAAATTACTATCATCTGTTGTAATTAAAGCTATTTGATATGAAACTCCTGCTGCAGTAAATGTATTCATAAAGGTATCAAAATTATTTTTTATATTTGTCTGATTAGAGCCCATCGATCCAGAGTTATCAATAACAAAGAGAATGTCCACATCTACCGTGCCATTTTGAGTGTATGAGTCAATGTTCCATGCAAAGTAATCACCAAGACCATCCTGCCCTGCTGTGGCAATCGGATTGACTGGATCATTTGACATTACCTCTAAATACGCCGAGTCATCTTGATCGTCCAGAGGAATGTACCCTACGTTTACATCTATTACGTCTCCAGGCGCAATAGTTATTGGGAGCGCACCCCAAGATGTTTCATAGTTTTGCATTTCGAAGTCAACCGGAAGGCTTGCAAAATACTCTATATCTGATATTATTAAATTTGAATTTCCAATATTTTCTATTTCTATTGGAATAGTATCATCACAGCCTAAGTATACCATTCCAAAGTCATAGTAATCTGGAGTTATTTTTATAACAGGAGCATCTCCAGAGCCATCTAGCAATACCCATACGTCTGGCTCATCCTCATCATTGGATATAATACTTATAATATCAGAGTTTGTTTCATAAGTTCCGGGAGAATAGCTAACTATTAAATCAACACTATTAAGTGGCTCAACCGTATTAGTTGGAATAGAAACTATTGAAAAATTAGACGTTCCACTGTGCAGATATATGTCATCTATATCAAGATCTCCGTTTCCAATATTTTCTATAGTTACTGCTATACTTTGAATTTCGCTTCCCGCGCTTAGAGCCCCAAAGCTATGGCTTGTTGGGCTTACTTCAATTTCTGGTATTTCTATGCCTGGCTCTAGTTCTTCTGGAATTAAGTTCATTTTATAGTCACTTGAGCACCCCATTGTAATCAAAGAGATTAGTGTTATTATAAAATTAGTTTTCTTTTCCATTTTAAAGCCTCGTTTTTCACTGTCCTGTATTTAAGTTGCTTGCTTCCTCTATAAACGTATATATATCTTTAACTGGAATACCAATACCACCATATGTAGAGAATGATGCAAATATAACACCTATAACTTGACCATCTTGGTTGAATATTGGGCTGCCACTGTGTCCTGGAAAAACCATTTCCGATGTCATTAAAAATGGATCACCTGTATTCGTCATGCTTCCCATTGAAATCTGCTCTCTAGGAATATCTGCAGAATAAAAAGTTTCAACTATAATAGGAAGATTTCCTGATGGAGCACCTATTATAAATATTTTTTCAAATTGCTCTGGCCTGTATCCATCTTGCGCCAATATAGCTCCATCTATTCTTCCAAATACCTCTAATAAGCACAGATCATACTCTGGAGAGGTGTAGATGACTTCTGATATTATTCCAGAGGCTTGATTTGTAGAAACTCTGGCAACATTGCTTTTCTCTGCCATTAATAGCGACGTTGGATCTATTATAATTCTTTCACAAAAATGATCATTTGTAATTACAAATGATACGTGAGACTCTTTGTCATAGCCTATGCTAAATCCAGTTGCCGTAGATATCTTATCTAAGTTAGATTCTCCACTGTTCATTATTGACATCATGCTCGAAAAATATGATAATCTAACTACGGAGCCGATCATTTGTGATCTTGTTTGATCCGGATTATTATGATATATTTCTGCAGATTCCTGTATTGCTCTATTTATGTTGGGCTTAAGTGTTATTTGTTGTTTTATTAGATTAATTTTTACACTTATAAGAAGTATAATGATTGTGGCAATTAAATACTTGTATTTTTTTATTGATCTGCCAAACATTAAGACCCCGACTATATATATAGTTATTAATTAATAATTATTTTTAATTTAATCAAATTAAATGCTAATATTTGTCCAATATTTATAACAACAAAGGGAGGTTTGATTTAAAGATGGGATGTGGATGTGGAAGAAGCTCGGCTTTTGCGAAAAGAAGAATAGTTAAATCAAAAGAGGCTAAGAGAGCAAAGAAAAAGGCCTCTAGCAATACAAAGCTTATAGCTTCTAGAAAAAAGTATAAAATAAAGCCTAAGTCAAAAAAAAAATAAAGCCTAGTTTTGTTGTTGAATAATATATTATTATTTATATAATAATTGCTATAAGGTTTATTAGGAGATTTTAATGTCAGGACCAAAGTATGGAAAGCCGGGAGTAAAGAGCGATAGAAACTTCCTCCGTGTCTTAATAGATGGCAAAAGCAAAATATTGTCAAAAGATATAAATGACTCAAATAAGGCTTTATATAATATAGAAGAAAATATTCTTGGCCAAGCTCCTACATTTTGGAGCAAATCAGAGTGGTCTGAAAACGTTGTCCCGGAACGAAAGGCTCCATATGTTACGAAAACAGATGGAGCGTCACTATTTCCAACTGTAGCGGACAGGATTGATTATATACAGAACCAAGTTGAGCATATTTACTCCAGAAGCAGTTCTGGGAATACCAGGTTTACGTTTGCTCCTGCAAAAAAACAAGACAAGGCAAAAAGAGTATATAGTGACTGGAACTCTTTATATAATGATTTAAAAAATGCTGATGGAACAAAAACTATATTTTTTGATGATGAAGGGGTTACTGGCAGAGTAACGATACCGATCTCTTCTAATGGCAAACCATATGATATGAAGGATATTCAGTGGTCTGGAGATCCATCAAGAACAGACCCATGCGAAGATACCCTGTCTGATCGTGAAAATTTAAAATCAAAGCTTTCTACAGCACAGGGCTTTTATCAAGGAGATGACTCTGGTTCTTATTCAACGAAGAAAGTATCCGGAAAGCTATACGCTGAGATATCTTCAGATGAATATGAGTTTATTAAAATACTAGTTGCAAAGAACGATACCCCGCCATCTGATGGGTATTTGAGTGTTGGAGATGGAACAGAGGTCGTCAAATACTCAGGAGCGTTTGTTAGAAATGCTGGATTGACAAAAGCAGAGTCAGAGGCTAATAATCTTTATTTTTTCCCAATAGAGCAGCGTGGAGTAAAGGGGGCGTCTACGCTTGTACATTCGACTGGCGGAACTGCCGAAGTCGTATCTGTTATCAAGAAGGAGCCATCAGGAAGGACGCAGGTTGAGCTTGCAAAGGGGGCTAGATTTAACAGAATCCCGCAGTCTTTCAAGTACATGGATGTACTTTTTAATGCATCAGAGGCCTCCAAGCCTGCATTTTTAGTAGATAGATCTGAAATGTTAAATCCCGATTCGCATTATTATAGACAGGATTTTGCTAAAACTACAAGCAATAGCGCGTCATTTTTAACACCGTGTGATGAGATTTATATGAAAAGCGCTACATTTTCAATTCAAGGCTCATCTGTACCGCCAATATCAATTGGAGAAAACTCAAGAGTCAGATTTGTAATGGAGGGTTCTAGCTTTAACAGAACTTCTGCAATATCATCAGAGATTATATCGATTAACGGAAGCTCATCAGAGCTTGAGGTGTTTGGAGATAAGGATAGTTCGGTAGCAAACAACATAATAAGAGGGGCTGGAGTTGCAGTATTTGACGTTCCTGATTTTGATAAGTCACAGCCTAATCTTTCAGGGTCTAATAATATAGTAAAAGGCGGCATAGCGCCATCTGAAATATCCGTTGATCAGAAGCACCTTAGGACTAAAAATGGAATAGTTGTAGACGGCCAGGTACTTTCTTATAACAGAAACACTGGTAAGGTTGGCTTTGCAATAAATGGTTTGAATCAAATTTTAAAACAGGACAGCACGTCTTACTTTCCAGTAAAGGTTGGCGGAATAACAGTTGAGCCAGAAACATATAAGTCTAGTGTATCTGATTATGTAGGATCATTTGCAATAACCCTTCAGGGTCCATCTTCAACTGGACTTACGGCAAGGGGCTATGCTAGCTCTATTGTTGGTGGGGCTTATAATACAATTGATTCTGATGCATCATATTCTATAGCCGGAGGGTATAAGAACCAAGTTGGTGGTGCTAACTCTACAGCTTTTGGTAGTAGCAATGAGATTCTTGGCGATAACTCTGCATCCTTTGGGTATTTGAATAAATCGGATGCAACAAGTGATGCAGTAACTATGTTTGGCGTGTCTAATGTTGTTGATTCATCTGATTTCTCAAGCATAATTGGGGGCGAGTCGAAAATATCATCCTCTAGTTACTCGTCAATTAATTCTGGTTTTAAAAACGAGATGAAGTCTGGCTCTGATTATTCAGTTATTGCAGGAGGAAGAGGAAACGTAATGCAAAGTACATCTTCAGCTATAGTTGGAGGTAGAGAGAACACTATAAGTGTTTCTGCATCAGATCCCGCTTCTTTCGCATCTATGATATTTGGATATAAGAATAAGATAGTTAATGCCGATCACTCTGTTATACTTTCTGGCTCAAACAACATTATAGACTCAGAGGGCGCTGCATCTGATGGTTATGGCTCAAAGCCTATAGAGTACGGCTCTATACTTTCAGGCAGCAGAAACAAAGTTAAAGCATCAAATGCCGTTGTTTTGGGTGGAATGGGAGCTCTGGCCGAAAAAGAGGGAGATATAGTTATGGGCTGGTCTGACTCGGGAGAGGCTAGCGCTAATAACAACACTATAGTTATGAATGCAAAGACTGGAGACATAACTATAAAGGGTGCGCTCAACTCCAAAGACAATATCAAACTATTAACTCATGGGTCTGATTTATTTTCTCTATATGGGGAGGTTTCTCCCGCTATTTATAATGTTCAGTCAACAGATAAGATTATTGCAGTTGATACAACTGCAATACAAAAAAAGAGAAAAGACTGGGGTGAGACTACTGGTAGTAGATGGTATTCTGGGCCGATAACGGTTAGGCTTCCTGACGTTCAAGTTATTGATGATAGCGGCCAAGGTGGAAGAATGATTATGTTTAGACATGTTTGTGGAACTTCACCGATATATGTTTATCCAAGTAAAAATGATGAGAAGTTAGGTGCAGCTATAGATTGGAATGACTATTTGGTTATAGAGCCAGGAACCGCAAAGGGAGTTTTCGAAACTCGTTACGGTTGGTTTATATGGTAATAATTTTTTAGAAATCAATTAATATTTATTTTAATAACAGAAGTACATTTATTAGGAGCTTTTCAAAATGGCATATGGCAGTAATAATTGCGACACTGATGTAAGAACCGTCCGATCACAAGGCAGCGGAGAGACTCTTGGTGTTCCAACATCTAACGACAATATGAAGTGGAATACTGTCGGAAGCGAGATTCAGGTAAAGTCGTTAGTTGCAGGCTCTGGCTGCACAATAACTACCACAGATACTGAGTTAAAACTAACCTTTTCGGCTACCCTTTATGATATTCTGGGCAATACAAGTGTTCTGAGCGCTTGTGGAGAAGCTATAGATATAGAAAAGGTATATGGTTGCAGTGCAACAGGTTTGTTTCTATTAAATAACAGATCTGATAGCGCTGGAGTATTTATTCAGGATGCAACTGGAAATGTAGGAATAGGGACAATTGCTCCAACCGCAAAACTTCAGGTTTCTGGTTCTTCAATATTTGGCGGAGATGCTGCCCACAGTATAACATTCAATGCATCATCTGCTGCAGTCCCGAATGGACTCACATTTGGTGCAAAAACATTAGTTTTGGACGAATCAAACGGAAGGGTTGGCGTTGGAGTCGGCTCCCCTACTGTAGAATTGGATGTCAAGGGGCGCATTAGGCTTGGATCGGCATCTAACCTTGTTATAGCAGATGGAAAAATCAGTACAGCTAGCTCCGGAGGTTTGACGCTCTCTGCTGCTGCAAATATAGTTCTTGACGCCGGTGGTGGTAATGTAATTATTAAAGATAATGCCTCAACCTTTTTAAATATTGAAAATAGTGCGGCAACAAATGTATCTTTAGACGCCCCAGGCTCTATAACACTAGACACTTCCGCTGGAACTGTATTCTTGAAAAAGAACTCAGTAAGGAGTCTTAAGATAGAGTCTGATGCCTCCTCTAATATTGTTTTTAAGGCTCCTACTGATATCCATCTTGCAACATCTGGTGGAAACGTCCTTATAAAGGACAGTTCAACTAGTCAAGCAACTATATTTGACTTCAATGCTGACTCACCTAGTTTGACTATTTATGATGACAGCGTTCATGCAGATAAATTTCAAATACATGTTAATGCTAATGCATCAACGACACTTCAAACTACCGATACAGCTGGGCAGTCTGGAGATATAATTCTTGATGCAGATGGAGATGTTATCCTGGATGCTATTGCAGGAAATGTAACGCTTAAAAAAGATGGATCTACCATAGTCGATGTAGTTCTATCTGATTCTGCTGCAGTATTTGATGCTACTCACGATATAGTTCTTGATGCTGCCGGCGCAAATGTCAAGTTTAAATCAAATTCGGCAGCAATGTTTGATTTTGACATAGCTAATAACTCAATGCAGATAATGCATAGTGCTGATACTGGAGATATGTTTAAAGTTCAAGTTGTTTCTGCTGGGGCCACTACGATCTCTACAATTGATGACGATGGAGTAAATGCAAATCTAACTTTGGATGTAGATGGCGATATTATATTGGATGCAGACGGCGGAAATGTAACCTTCAAAGATGACGGAACCACAATATTTGATATTGCATTTAATGGCGCTTCAAACTTTACTGTTGATGCACCAGGAGACGTGATAGTCGATGTTGGCGGAGGAGATCTCACTCTGAAGAAAAACGGAACAATATTTGGTTCACTAACAGAAAATTCAAATGAGCTTATTATAAAGTCAGGGACTACGCCAACTACTGCAATTACAATGACCGGGGCCAATGTTGCTATTGCCGGAAACCTTACTGTAAATGGAACTACCACAACAATAAACTCAACTACAAAAACTATTGATGATCCAATAGTTACTCTTGGTGGAGATACTGCCCCAGGAAGTGATGATAATAAAGATAGAGGTGTTGAGTTCAGGTATCATGATGGTTCGGCGGCACAAATAGGCTTCTTTGGGTATGATGATAACCTTAAGGTATTTACAGTATTTACTAGTGCAACAAACAGTAGTGAGGTATTTAGCGGCACAACTGGGGACGCATTATTTGATCAAGTTACATTGTCAACTCTGGCAGCGTCAGGGGACCTTACTCTAGACGCTGGAGGTGACATAATTCTTGATGCAGATGGTGCAAATGTACTCATTAAGGATAACGGAACGACCACTCTTGATATAACTAACAGCGGTGCCTCTGCAGTTGTTTTTGACGCACCTGGACAGATAGTTCTCGATGTTGCGCAGGGCAATGTACTGGTAAAGAACAATGGTTCTGCTGCCAATATAATGCTAGACCCTGTCAATAGCAAGATTCATATTAAAAACACAACTTCAGCAGGAGGCTATATTCTATTTGGAGACTCAGGCGGCTCACCGGGACTTAGGCTTGGTAGCCATGGAGGAATTGAGTTTAAAAACAGCGGTGGCGCATGGGCGAATGTGGTGCCTGCATCGGCAGCAATTATAGGGGCAACAAATGGCGCTGACAATAGGCTGGCTACATTTACTTCTGCGGCAGGACTAAATGGAGAAGCGAATTTGACCTTCGATGGTACAGATGCAACAATAGCAGGCGCAGGCAAGCTACAGTTTAGAGATGCAAACTCCTACATTCACTCTAATGACAGCAATGACATGACGGTTGTTGCAACCGACTTCACTCTTGATGTTGCCGGTGACATAACTCTTGATGCAGACGGCGGAAACGTTCTGATTAAAGACGGCGCTGCGGGGACTATACTTGATATAACAAATAGTGGCGCTAGTTCAGTTATATTTGATGCTCCAGGTAATATTGTTCTCGATACACCTGTTGCAAATTCCGTAATGATAAAAACTAACGGATCTGCTGCAATATTAAATATAGAAAATAGCGGACCTGCAGCAGTTATATTTGACGCTCCACATGACATTGTTTTTGATATAAATTCAACATCAGGGCTTGTATTTAAGCATCAAAATTCTGCGGCACAACTTAAGATATATCATCAGGAAGCCGAAAAGGGCATTGTTTTTGATGCCGCAACAACAATATTGATGGATACTTCGGCTGGAGAATTAGAGATTCTTCATAATGGCTCTGCAGCGAGTGCAATCATAGCAGATGTTAAGAACAGGAAGCTCCGCCTTCAAGGTTCGAGCTCTGCCGGAGGCTACCTGCTGTTTGGGCATTCTGCAGCAGCTCCTGGCTTAAGAAAAGGTAGCGCTGGGCACATACAATTTAGAACAACCCATGGAGGACAGTGGCAAAACATCTACAACTCTGCCGCCGGAGTGAACCAGGCAAATGCAGCAAACAACAGGGTCGTTACCTCGGTTGATGCAACCAATGTCAATGCAGAAGCAAACCTAACTTTCGACGGAACAGACCTTCTTGTAAACGGAACTGGAAAAGTTGCGGTTGGAGATACTGCAACATATATTCATCAAAGTCAAGACTCAGTTCTAACTGCTGTTGCTGATGGAAATATAGTGCTTGATGCAGGAGGAGATATAGAGCTGAATGCAGACGGAGCAAATGTGGTTGTTAAGGATGGTAACACAACCGTTGTTGACATAACAAATAGTGGTGCAAACTCAGTTATTTTTGATGCACCAGGAAAGATAGTTCTCGACTCTTCAGATGGCGACATCCTATTGAAGAAGGATGGAACTAGAAAGTTTAGGTTTAATACCTCAAAAAACAGGTTCCATTTACCAGATACAGCCTCTGCTGGAGGATACATACTGTGGGGCAACTCGGCAGGCTCCGCTGCAGGATTTAGGCTTAGCAGTGTGGGCGCAATACAGTTCCGAAACAGTGGTGGTGCTTGGACCAACATTTACAACTCTGCAACTGGAGTGTCTCTTTCAAATGATGCAAATAACCGCGTAACTACAGCAAAAGGTGACGGCGATATCAATGCAGAAGCAAACCTAACTTTCGACGGAACCGATCTTCTTATAAACGGAACAGGCAAGGTTGCGGTTGGAGACACTGCAACATATATTCATCAAAGTCAAGACTCAGTTCTAACTGCTGTTGCCGATGGTAATATAGTCCTTGATGCAGGGGGAGATATTGAGTTAAACGCAGATGGAGCAAACGTCACAATTAAGGATGGTAGCGCTGTAGTTGTTGACATAACAAATAGCGCAGGAAGCACATCTGTTATATTTGATGCGCCAGGAAATATAGTTCTTGATGCAAATGGTGGACAAGTAGTAATCAAGGATGATGGCGCTCAGCACTTTACTTTTGATGCTGATAATACACAGCTTACAATCTGGGATGATACAGATTCAGCAGATTATCTCAGATTTACAGTCGCTGCAAATGGCGTATCTACAATAGCAACAAATGATAATAATGGTACAGTTGGGCATTTAACCTTAGACGCAGATGGGGATATAGAGTTAAACGCTGACGGTGGTAACATTACAATGAAAGATGCAGGGTCTACCCTGTTCACATTTGCTGCAAACGAAATAGACGTAGCATCAGGAAATCTGCTTATAGACGTTGCTGGAGATATAAATCTTGATGCAGACGGTGGAAATATATACTTTAAGGATGCGGGAAGTGCAGGTATGTACTTCAATGTGGCTGAAGCCAAGATTCATATTGCAGCAGGCGCTCACACGGGAGCAACATCTGCGGGTGGATACTTACTCTTTGGAACATCTGCAGGGTCTCCAGGCTTAAGACTTGGAAGCGCTGGGCATATACAGTTTAAAACTACGCATGGTGGAGTATGGAGCAAGATATACAACTCCGCAACAGGTGGCGGCGTATCTCTTTCAAATGATGCAAATAATCGCATAACTACGGCAAAAGGTGACGGCGATATCAATGCAGAGGCAAACTTACTTTTCGACGGAACAGACCTTCTTATAAATAGTACGGGTAAGCTTCAGGTCGGAGATACTGGTACTTATATTCACCAAAGCGGAGACGCTGTTTTAGATGTTGTTTCCGATGGAAATATCGTTCTCAATGCAACTCTCGATATAGAGTTAAATGCTGATGGAGCAAATGTGACGATCAAAGACGACAGTGCCACAGTCATTGATTTTGCAAATAGTGGAGGAAGCGAGGCCGTTATATTTGATGCACCAGGAGATATACACCTTGATGCAGATGGCGGACTAGTAATAATCAAGGATAATGGCGCTCCTCACTTTACTTTTGATGCTGACAATACGCAACTTACAATCTGGGATGATACAGATGATGATGATTATCTTAGATTTACAGTCGCTGCAAATGGTGTATCTACAATAGCAACAAATGATAATAATGGCACAGTTGGACACCTAACCTTAGATGTAGATGGAGACATAGAGTTAAATGCTGATGGTGGGGCTGTGACCGTTAAAGACGCCTCTCAACTTATGCTAGACATAACTCATAGTGGTGCCGCCTCCACAACACTTATGGCGGGCACCAATAGACTGTACCTTGCAACTTCAACAGCGGGGGCTAGAACTATAGTTGATTCGCATGGAGGCCTGCTAACGCCACAAATGGCAATAGGCAGGCACCTGGAGCAGACGCGATACGGGTTGTCACTATCAGGTTCTGCTGGGAATGAATCCGGCACTCAAGAGATTGTAGGCTATAACGCAGCAAACTCTACAGGTGCAGTACTAGAATTCAAGAGAACTCGTGGCGGCGTTGACTTTACTTCTGCAGGATCAATAGTTCAGGCAGATGATATACTTGGGCATCTAAAGTTCAAAGGCTCTGACGGAACTAGTGCTGCTGAGTTTGGCTCCATAATCTTTAGAGCGGACGGAGGGACTTCTGCTGCGGCCTCACCTGGTAAGTTTGAGTTAAGACTCACTGCATCCGGAACCAAGTCCCAGACAAAGAAGGTTCTTGAAGTTATGGAGGATGGAGTAATCAAGGTGCCTACACCTAATACCGGTGGCTTTAGAATGGCAACCGCAACTGCCGCTGCAATCGATATACAGACCACACAGTCTATAACTACAGACGGAAGGTCCTTTAAGATGAGCATCACTACTCATGGAAACCTTGATGCTGGCACCAGAACTGTTGAAATATCTGTAAGCAATGATAAGATTTTGGGTGCAGACGATCTTGTTATAATGAGCCCGAGTAATGCCAACGCAAATGGTATAATGCCGCATATTTATAATGTTGCAACCGGAGGTTTCAAGCTAAGGCTCTCTAATCAGTCTGGTCAAACCCTAAACAATGATACGCTCTTGGTATACAGAGGAATGGTATTTAACGACGGAACATAATCCTTCTCTAAAAAATGTTCTCTTGTAAATTATATTCAAAATAGTAAAATATGGTTTATGAGAGACACATTCAGAGAATCGATCGATGCCCTTATATTTTGGGCAGATGATTATGGTTATACCGTTGGCTTTGCCCCAAATGGCGAGGACTCAATAAGCAGCGATGCAAAATATATTGAGATAAACTCAAATAGCACAATTGAGACTCAGCTGTATACTCTGCTGCATGAGTGTGGCCATCTTCTTATATATAATAACGGAAGCACTTTTGGATTTTCTAATATACATAAGAATTTCTCAGAAAAATCAAGCACGCATAAGGTTTTTACAGTCATAGAAGAGGTAGAAGCATGGAAACGCGGAAGATCGCTGGCAAAAAGGCTTGGTATATATGTTGATGATGATGCATGGAACAGGCGTGTTTGCTCTGCAATAAAAAAATATATGATTTGGGCGGTTAATTAATAAAAATATTTATTAATTTAATTAAAATAATTTTTGTTACTGCTCTAATATAAAGAGTAGTATTTAGACAATGAATCTTTGAGTATAAATTTAGGAGAAAATTAATATGCCAAGAGTACCAAAAGTTAAGATAAGTTTGATGAGTGAAAAAGCAGTAGTTCCCTCTAGAGCACACGATACAGATACTGGATATGACCTAACCTTTACCGGATGGGAAAAAATAGAAGGTGATGTCATATTTTTCAAAACAGATATCCAGTTGGAGCCGCCGAGCGGTCATTACTTTGAGGTTGTCCCTCGTAGTAGCATATCAAAGCTCCCATTGCAGATGGCAAATTCTGTTGGCATAATAGATCAAGATTACAGAGGAGAGGTTTTAGTCCCAGTCAGACTTATGCACTCTCAAATGGGGACCAACTCTATTAAAAACAATTTATTTCCAAGTGGGTTAGTTGAAATGTTTGGAGTTAAGATACAGTCGATGTCCGCCGCCGCAAGACTAATTGTTCATAAGAAGCCAACGCTTTTTCAAATGGTTTTAAGAAAGAGGCTGAACTGTAATTTTGAAGTATCAGAATTTGTTGATAATACAGACCGTGGTGATGGTGGCTTTGGAAGTACTGATAATGCAGAAACAGAGTCTATTGAAGAGCAGGTTTTGGGCGAGGACCAAACTCTACTAATTGAATAGGTTAATTTAGAGTATATACTTGGACTTTATAAAATGATTAAAAAATTATTAAAATTAGCAGACAGGCTTGATCGTGATGGAAACCCAGAGGGCGCTGATCTGATAGACTCTATAATTAAGATGAGCAATATAGAGGAAAAGTTAGAGCTTTCTGACTGGATATCAACAAATCTCTCTGAAAAAGAGATGTTTGAAATAGAAGATGAAACCAAATTGCTAGAAGATGTTATGGAGAATTTGTATAACTCTTTTGAAGACTAGAGATATTGATAGGATATAATTTTTCACTCTATGTTATGAATTTAGACGTACCATTTGCCTACGTTAATGGAGGTTACGAATGTCGCTTGTTTTAATAGAGTCACCAAATAAGATACCAAAGCTAAAGAAGATTCTTGGGCATAACTATACTATAATGGCCACTGTTGGTCATGTAATGGATCTGTCTAAGAAAAATCTTGGTGTAGATCTTGACACATTTGATACGACTTACAAAATAAATCCAGATAAAAGGGATGTGGTCAAAGCAATAAAAGAAGAGGCGAAAAAGCACAAGGTTATATATATAGCAACAGACCCAGATAGAGAGGGCGAGGCTATTGCGGCCCACATATCTAGTATATTGCCAAAACGTGGTGTAACCATACACAGGGTTTTATTTAACGCAATTACAAAAGATGTCGTTCAGAAGGCTATAAAAAATCCTGGAGTTGTAAATGAAGACCTTTATAATGCGCAGCAAGCTCGCAGAATAAAGGATAGGATAGTCGGCTTCAAGGTTAGCCCCGTAATGTGGAACAAGGGTCTTGTGGGAACTAGTGCAGGCAGAGTTCAGTCTGTTGCGCTTAAGTTTATAGCTGACAGAGAGAAGGATATAAGGGCGTTCGTTCCAAAAGAGTATTGGAAGATCGATGCCGATATGTCAGATGGGTTTAAAGTTGACTTTTATGGGATAAATGATAAAGTATTTGAAATTTCTGATAAAAGTACTGCACACTCTATAGTTAATGATATAAACAAAGAAAAGTCTCCTTTTGAGATAATATCTTATAAAAACAAGAACAGGGCTAGAAAGCCTCCTCCCCCCTTTGTGACCTCAACGCTTCAGCAGGTTGCTAGTACAGCATTTGGGTGGAGTGCAAAGAAGACTATGCAGGTTGCTCAGGATATATTCAGTAAGGGCCTGATAACGTATCATAGAACAGACAGTACTAGGTCCGATCCTGCAAAGATTACCGATATAAGAGACGAAATAGAGCGTGTTCATGGAAAGAAATATCTAAGCCCCTCAGTAAGGACATATGGTCCAAAGGGTTCTTCTCAGGATGCTCATGAGGCTATAAGGCCAACATACGACAACGCAAGTGCGTCTATAAGAAAAGAAGAGAAGAAGCTGCTAAACTTAATAGACTCAAGATTTAAGGCATCGCAAATGGCTGATGCTAGCTTTGACCAAGTTTCTGTAAAAATGAAGTCACTAAAAACATCTAAAAGCTATAATTTTAAAGTAAACGGCAGTGTAATGGTTTTCGATGGATTTTTAAAAGTATACGGAGACGTAAAGGATGACGTTGTTTTGCCAAAAATGAGCGTCGGAGACAAGCTAAGCTGGAACGGTATAAACCCAAGTCAGCATTTTACAAAACCTCCTGCAAGATATTCTGATGCCTCAATAATAAAATTATTAGAGAAAGAAGGAGTGGGTAGGCCGAGTACATATGCATCGATTATAGATACGATAATGGATAGAAAGTATGTAGAGCGTGTAAACAAATCCTTGTCAGCGACTGAAATTGGCATAATGGTATCTGACTACTTATCAGAAAACTTTAGCTCCGTAGTAGATGCTAAATTTACTGCAGACATGGAGTTAAAGTTAGACCAAATAGCAGATGGCAATACTGATTATAAAAATGTTTTAAAAGATTTCTATGAAAAATTATATAAAGACATAAAGGATGCTACAACCGCATCTTTTCCAGAAAGCTTTATAGTTGATACAGAGTGCCCAAAGTGTTCAAGCAAGATGATAAAGAAAATATCAAAGCATGGCCCATTTTTGGGGTGCTTAAAATGGCCAGAGTGCAATGGCACAAGATCTTTTGATGGAAAGGATTCTTCCAGCGAATCGGTCGAGACGGGGCACAAATGCCCCGAATGCTCTAATATTCTCATAAAAAGAAAGGGCAAGGTTGGTGATTTTTATGGATGCAAATCATACCCAGAATGCAAATTTACAGCCTCAGTAGGAGAGGGCGGAGAAGTAGTTGTACGAAAGAAGAAGCCGTCAAAAGATACAGGTGTTAGCTGCCCTAAGTGCAAAAAAGGAACAATGATAGAGAGAAGTGGCCGATATGGCAAATTTTTTGGATGCTCAAGGTATCCAAAATGTAAAAATATAATGAAAACGCTGCCAAAATAGGAGGATGTTATGAACTATAAAGAAATCGAATATAAATATTGGGCCTCTTGCTCAAAAGAAGATTTTTTATCCAAGATAGAATATGCAGTAGCAAAAAAGCTTCCAGAGGTTCGAATGCCGGAAGTAAAGTATGTTGTTTCATGCGATGATTATTACAATAGGGCAAATGAAGACGGCAAAGACTTTGTTAGGTTCAGAAAGGGTGGTGGCCAATATGAGCTAACACTAAAAAGAAAAGAGCAAGAGAATGTTGTAAGAAAAGAGATAAACCTAGATGTTTCTGGAAATGAAGATTCTGCTGTAGTTGAGTTTTTAACTTTAAGCGGATATTTAAAATCATTTCAAGTATACAAGGAAGCTTGGATTTGGTATTTTGATGACTGTGTTTTATCTTATTATACACTATCTGATGGAAGAAGCGTTATAGAGCTAGAGGCTATAAGTTATAGCTCCGTTAAAGAGGGCGTAACCTCTATTGGCAAGTGGGAAAAGTGGCTAAAGCTTCATGATGAACAAAAGGAGTCAAGATCTCTTTATGAGATATTTACAGATGAGATGTCTGATTCAATTGATATAAAATTAGTTGATACAAAGTAGTATAAATTTCATACTAATTAAATATATTCTATTGTGTTTAGATGTATGGAGATTTGATGTTAAAGACTAATAAGATTAAGATAGAGCTATTGGCTAAATCCATATTTTATGAAGATTGTGACTCTGTAGATCAGCTTATGAAGCTAGCAGGTCTAAACTTTGAAATTGACGAAGAACAAGCAGAGGCACTGGTAGATTTTTTAACCAATAGTGAATCTCTAAGCAGCCTTGGCCTTAATGATAGTATATACATTGTAGGTGGAGCGGTAAGAGATGCTCTTCTTGGAATTAGGCCAAAGGATATAGATTTAGTCGTAGACTCTTTGGCTTTAGATGAAAATCCTCCATCCTCAGTAAGAAGACGGGAGAGGAGGAACACTCCATGGTCTGTTATTTTCGGAAGAGCCATAGCTCGCGAATGGGACTTTGATGAGGCCAAGATTAATGAAATTGGCGAAGATAGTAAAAAAGTAGTTCATGTTGGACCATTAAGCCATGATTACTTATGGAATCCTTTAACTCACAAAGAGGATATGGAGCATGGTGTAAATTTATTTGGAGCAAAAGTCGAAATTGTATCTGCCAGAACAGAGACATATGATTCTGACAAAAAGGGCGATCCATCTGTTGAGCTAGGCACAATAGAGGATGATCTAAAAAGAAGGGACTTTGGCATAAATGCAATGGCAGTAAGCCTCAATAATGCATCAGAGGGTCTTTCCAAGGATTTGATACTAGATAAGGTAATAGATGCAACTGGCACTGGACCAGAGGAGCTAAAGAAGAGTCTCAGAGATGTGTACAGACCAGGAAAGCCTCCCATGAGCAAAAGGAGGGCCTGCCTTCTTAAGACTCCTTTAGATCCATATAAAACTTTTGAAGATGATCCATCTAGAATATTGAGAGCGGTTAGATTTGCATTAAAATATGGTTGTGAAATAGAAGAAGAGACTAGAAAGGCAATGTCTGAGTCTGCTCATTTTTTAAAAAATTATTCTTGGAATAATATAAACATAATTTTAGTTGATAAAATATTAACCCAGCCTTATGCAGAGAAGGCTTTACATATGCTTAAGTCAATAGGCGTAATAGACGTTATAGCGCAAATGCTTAGAGATATAAAGGGCATGAGTAGAGACTTTAACAAAAGACTACAGCACTATAACGTTCCAGATGACATGCCGATCCTTATTGATCTAGTAAGTATGGGGTTGGACAAATTAAGAGTTCCTGCGGCATCTTATGGGATTAGTCAAAAGCACAGAAGAAGAATGAAGCAGATATTAGAGGAAAATCCTGATTCTGACATAGTAAGAAGGGTCTCTAACCTGTCTATTAGATTAGATGAAGTGTCTAAGCAAACTGGCATTAACTATCCGGATTTAAGAAATATGGCAAGAGAGCTGATTCTTATGAATCCAGAGATAAGTAATGAGGAGGTTTTGGAAATAATGAAAGAAGATCTTTTGGAGTCTAAAGCCTCACTTGATATTATTAAAAAATTCAGCTCCCTGTCTAAAGAGGTTGTTCACGCTATTGCAGAAAAGGCCGGCATAGATTGGGATAACAATGAAAACTTTTTGCAGTTTTCGGAGCAACTAACTGGAAAATCGCACTTAGACGATATGGACAAATCAGAGCTCAGGATAATTATAGATGCAATAAAATCAGGACAGTATTGTTATTTTGAAATAAACAACGAAATAAACTCTCTAGGACTCTCTGGCGATATATATGTGTTTGACTTTGATGACACTCTAATGTGGGCACCGGATTGGCATTCTGATGTAGAAATCAATCAGGATAATATAGTCACTTCACCTGGAAGCAGCTTTGCAGTTAAGTCTGCACTTGAATTCGTAAATAACTTTGAAAACAAAATTAAAGATGATTATGATGGAGAGGTCCCATCTAGTCTTTCTCTGAGAAAGATCAACACAGACATGCCAAGCCTTGGAAAGCATAACCAGGTTATATTTGAACTTATTAAAGGTGATGGCCTAAGCTTTACGACTCAAGAGTTAAAGAAAATGTTTTCATCTAGAGTCTTAAAGGATGCGCAAATAGACACTAGGGCCAAGTACTATCCATTCCCTGCAGTTACTGTCGATAATCAATTTTATCAAGACGCAAAAACGCTTGGGACTCTTGGTGTAAATGATGAGCTATTTGACTTATATAAAAAAAATATTGATAATGCTTTAATTTTAACTGCAAGAAGTTCTGTGCCTGGTATGAAAAATGGCATTTTAGATAAGATAAAAGAGGCTGGAGCCGAAGCGCCACTTGCTGTATTTACCAAGCCAATCAGAGGCCCTGGCGGAGGGTCTTACAAAGGGCTTGTTTTGTCCATGATAGCGTCTATTCCAGAGGTTAGCAGAGTTGTGTTTTTTGATGATAATAAAAAATATATTGATAGCGTATACTCTGCAATGCAGAACGTTTCAAAGGATGTATCAGATAAGTTAACTATAAATATGGTATCGGTATTAAACAAGCCTGCTAGCGATATTTTTTCAATGATTAAAGAGTCTGGAAAGAAAAATAAAAAAAGAAAAGCTCTTTATTCTGGCGTATTCTTAACAGAGCAGGGCAAAAACGATCTGCTTAATTGGTGGTCTAGTGAGGTTGGGGATGGCCTCTTGGACAAGCCGTTTCACCATCACATGACTATAGAGTTTAAGCCAGATAGCGAACAAGTAACATCCCTTGATCTTGGGCAAACGGTTCCGCTTCAAGTTGTTGGATATGCAAGTAACGAAAGGGGTCAGGCTGTAGCAGTAACTGGACATCCTTCTTCAAAGGATATTCCTCATATTACAATTTCAACATCACTGGATACTAGCCCAGTGTACTCCAACGAGTTATTGCAAAACGAATTTATCGGAGTTCAGGATGGACCGCTTATAGATGGGCGAGTTGGCTTTTGGAATGGAAAAGAAGCTCAGTATTCGCTAGATAATACAATATATGAAAGAGAGGATTCTTCATAATGAAATATAAAAGTAAAAACTTTTTTAACTCACATCTTATAGAGACAAAAATGTCTTATACTAGACACATGTTTAGGGCTTTATTGTTTTTTATAAAAAGCTTTATTGCTTCTTTTGCATTTTTAATTCACTCCATGCTTCCTTTCTTGTTTAAAGATACCGGATCTAAGATTATAAAGCATTTAGGCGTTGATATAGAAAATTTTAATAGAACGATAGATAGAAAAATAAGATGTGGAGCGGTTGCCATAGTTTTAAACGAAGAAGGAAGTGCTCTAGTTTTAAAGAGAAGCGATAAAGTTGGAACGTTTAGAGGGTATTGGAACTTTCCATCTGGCGCAGTAGATCCTGGAGAGAGCCCTATAGAGGCTGCGGCTAGAGAGTGTATAGAGGAATCTGGCATAAGTATATCTGTATCTGACATGGAGTTTGTAACATCGTTTAGGGATTATAATTTAGATGTAGATATTTATTATTTTTTAACCAAAGAATACTCTGGGGAACCAAAAATAAACTGGGAAAGTACAGAGGTTATGTGGGCCGATGTAGATGAGGTACTGGACGACTCTTTTGTTCCGGTGCCCAAAAATTTAGCAAAAATGATAAAAGAAAGGTCATAATATCCACTACATTCATCTTGTTGTATAGACATTAACACCAGATTCTATAACCTTTCTCTCTATGGATGCTGCTTCGCTACGAGTAAGTGTGTAATTTGAGTCAAAATCTGATACAATCAATAGAGTTTCTCCTGGCCTCATATAATCAAGAACCTTCCAGTATGAATACCATATCTCTGTTCCGCCCTGCGGTCTTACATCGCTCATTCTTTGTCCATTCCTGCATCCTGACATAATTGATAGATAAACTCTACTTCCGTGCCTTACTGATGCATTTACTATATCATTCCATCTGCCCCAGCTACTCCACATTGAGCCTGATGCATCAATAAGATATACGTCTGCAGGAATCTTTTCAATTCTGGTAGCAGTAGAGCTTCTTCCATGTACAATTACGTCAACCCTTCTATCATCAGAGCTTGGACACCTGCTGGATCTCTCTCCAGATCTTATTGTTCTTACAGTAGAAGCCCTAGACACCTCTGGTCTTACTATTGAGTATACAGACGACGCTCTTCTCTGTGATAGTGCGCCATTATAGCCTTCAGAACCACAGCCATCTGTATAGCCTATTATAGATACATTCATATTTGAATCATCAAATCTATTAAAAAACGACTCAATTTGGCCTATTTGTCTTTGGCCTATTTCGCTTGAATCATAATTAAAAAAAACTGTCATTCTTCTTTCTGGTGCGGTAACTCCATCAACCTCTGTGTATCTTCCTGGAGTTACTCTGCACAGACAATCTCTTACTGCACATCTTTCTACAGCAGAATCTGCATTTGCTGTTTTATTTGGTATTAATAAAAATGTTAATAAAATTATTATAAATCGATTCATTTATGAGTTTTATACTCATAATAAAATCAATTAACAAGCTAATAAAGATTTTAATTAAGTTGCTTTATTAAGTTTTTGTAAAACGATCTGCCACAGAGCTGCTGGCCCAACTATATGGCTTAATCTCACAATCATATCCTTGTGACTTGATCAAGAATTGAAGCTCATCCTTAAACTTGTGCGTTGGAGACTTCTTTGGATCATATCCTATGTCAAGATGGATTGTTATCTTTGATGAGATAAACTCCTCTACCTCTAGCGCAACTTCCAGGCTCTTGTATGCTTCATACATCATTCTAGCCCTAAGTGTTTTTAATCTTTCCACAGGAACTCTCTCTTTTACGTAGAATATTTGTCCACCCTTTGTTCGACTGTGAGCACATATGCATGTGACAACGGATATTTTATTTTTTATAATTTGGGAGTCGGCCCCTATATAAAAATTATATCCAGATTTACTAAGGTTTTTTATCTTATCTATAAGAGACTCGAAGGATATTTCTTCTTGATCAAAATTTCTTATTTTATTTTCTTTTAACACGGCATCTCCATATGGTAAAATTATACCGTCAGTAATAAAGCCAACTATTAATAAATGCTATTTTATTTGAAACTGCCTTGTCTTTCGGAGTCTTGTATATCATGAGAAAATTTTATTATAAAGTTCCAAAAAATAAGCGAGATGCCTTAAGGTTTGTTTATTTTTTAGACTCTGAATGGGATAAGTGTTTTAAGATTGGTATAAAAAGAGACAGATGCAAAGCGATATTAAAAGTTCAAAGAGCAGCAGTAGACTGCATAGAGAAGATGAAATCTCAAGAGCAGTGTTTAAATTTAAAAAAGGCTATTTCTATATTAGAAAAATGGCTAAGAATACATAAGTTGTCGGATGTTTAGATGAGTGATTTATTCAAAGAGAAAAGAGGCAGGCTTGATCAGCTTAAGTCTTTTTATAGTATTATAAAAAATTCTGATATACGTGGTGAGCCTTCCGATTTAAAAGAGCAGATTGGTAACACAGTAATAACCGAAGCTGATGAGCCTGTAGATGATCTTGAAGTTATGGACGCCGTGCCAGAAGATGCGCCACAAGTTGGAGCTTTAGTTGGCGCAACATCAAAAGAGTCGCTAATCCTTCAGATAGAGTCATATCTAGGAGGTGGGACATATGAATCAGTAGTTGGAAAAAGTGATCTTGCAAATCCAGAATCACATTCTTTTAGATACTTATCTCTTGTTACCGCAATCAACTCAATATTAAGAGATCAGGGCAGAGTGGTAAGGAGACTTGATAGTGGTCGCATGGAAGTTCTCAGAAGAATAAAGGAGTTATCCAAAGAGGTAAATGAAGAGTTTTTGATAAATAACCCTCCTCCAGAGCAAGAGTCGGCTGTAACCCAAGGTGTTCAGAGTGATGTGCCCGAAGCAAATGCAATTGAAGACGAAGACTGGGCTTATTATGCGGCCATATCTCCTGAAAAGGAAAGAGTTGCCAGATGGTGGCTTGAGAACGCAACAACGATAAGTGGAGTCTCCTCAACAAGCTACTCCGAATGGTCAAGATGGGCGGAGCAAAATGATATTAGTGACAGTACTGATAGTGACACTATTTTAAGTAAGCTCGAACAAGCTGTCTCTTCTGATCAGGTTTCGAGCTCTCAGACAATAAATTTGGCTGGGGCAAGAATTGCAAGCGAGATGGAGACATCTCAAGAGGGTATAGAAAGACTTAGGGGTGCGGAAGGATTTAGAGCGCATGTTTATGATGATCACAACGGAGAAGAGGTTCGTTCTTATGATGAAATAGGAACTGGAAATCCCACTATTGGCTATGGACATTTGATTAGAGATTCGGAAAGAGATAGGTTCTCAAGGAATTTACTTGGTGCAACGCCAATGACTGCACAGCAGGCGGAAGACCTTTTTATTGAGGACATAAGAAAGCATGAAGTTCCATGGAAAAATCAAATAAATGCACCATTAACACAAGTTATGTTTGACGCTCTTACCTCATACGCCTTTAACGTTGGTGGCGGAGGCCCAAGGAGAGATGGCATTGTAGATCAGCTTAATAAGGTGGATGCCGAAGGAAATCCCGCTCCAGATTATGCAGCGGCAGCCGAAGCCATAAGAAATGGACCACAAAGGTCTAACGGAAGACTGTTACAAGGATTAGTAAGAAGAAGAAATAGGGAGGCAGATGAATTTTTATCTGGAATTTCAGAGATATCCTCTCCGGCGGCAACGGTGGCCTCCATTTCTCCCGGAACTGCATTGTTAGTGGGCGACAGTCAAATGGTTGGGGCAATAGGAGACTACATAGAGCAGGCAGTTAGATCTGCCGGATACAACATCTCTGGAAGGCTAGCCCAAGTTAGCACCACTCCTGGTCATTGGGCTTCAGATTCAGGGTTCTTGGAGCAGCTATCCCAAGGACCCGAACTAATCGCCATCTCACTTGGTGGAAATGGAATAGGCAGGGATGGTGGTGGAGCCAGACAGCTTTTTGATGTGATAAGCAATACAAGCCCAGACTCTAAGATTGTTTGGTCCGGAGCGCCACCTGCAACACAAATTGCTGGAAATCCATCATGGCATCCCGAGTCACTTGTTAGTGAAGAGGGCGCAGAGACGCTAAATTCTGATGTTAGAATGCCTATAAATGATACAATTGAGTCAATAGTTGGTTCGAGTAACTTCTTTAGGCCAGCAGAATATACTCCTTGTACAAAAACTCATGATGGAATACATGTGCCTAGTTGTGCAGCACCGATAGCTATGGCAGAGCTTTCTATACCATCTCCATCTGCAGAGGCAGCTCCGGTAGTAGCGTCTAAAAGACTTAGTATACTGTCCAATTTATACAAGCAATCAAAAAATAACACCAGAGGATTGGGCGATAATGATATGTATAAAAATGTTGATACCATAAAGAACTTTGGAGACCCCAATAAGTCTGAAGATAGAAAGAAGCTTGAAACGATGATGGCAGATGTGGGCTTGAAATCTTTAGATGAACTATCAAGAAAAGAAAGGAGTAGCTTCGTCAAAGCGGTTCTTGGAGAGTCAGAAAAAAAGACTAAAAAGAAGAAGCGAAGTAAGGATTCTGCAAGAAATAGAAGGAGAAGGGTAACGTCCCCATTTAGGTCTAATTTTGATTACGGAGAAAGAGAGCGTAGGCCAAAAGAGGATGAATAGACTCATATCATACCCAAGGTCAGGAAATCACTGGGTTAGGTTCATAATAGAGTTTTTATCCAATAGGCCTACAGATTATCTTTTGAATGAAGATGATGGCCCTATTCATAAAAATACATTTTATTTTAGAAAATTAGAGGTTCCCTCTCCTATTCATATAAAAAATAAAGATCCTATATTTTATAAGCAACATGATATAGAGTCACATCCAGAAGTCAAAAATGATGAAAAAGTTATTTTAATAATTAGAGACCCAAAAGAGGCAGTTGTAAGGCACAACTTAAATCTTTTATTTTCACATAATAAAATAAAACTTAAAAGCTCTAATGGCGAAACTCTTGATACAACTCGCAATGCTTTTTCCGATATTCGTAAAAAAGTTGAATTTGCAATAAAAAATAATATTCCAATAATAAACGAACATAGAGGGGTTTTTAAGAAAGAAATAATGCATTTGCTAAGCTCTGAAGATGTAGATGACTACTTTAGGCTAATTCAGTTTTATGATGATTTTAATGGAGATAAACTTTTAATCCGATATGAAAATCTTGTAAATAAATGTGAAGATGTTGCGAAAGACATTTATGATTTTTTAAAAATAGAAGACGAAAAATATTTAAATGATTTTATAGCCAGAAAAGAATACCTGGCCGGGATATCTAGGAGCGCAAAAGGAAGAAAGTGGCTAGGGTCCGTTAGCGGAAATGATTTAAGTCACTGGTCAAAGCAAGCTGAAGCTCAATTTCCAAGTATAAACCTAAATTATTTTGATGAATACATGTTTGAAAAGTATAATTTTTTAATTGAAAAGTATAATATTAAAATTTAAAAATAAACTTATTAATATTATTTGTAAAACGTAGCAATTTGTTTTTGAAAATAAGGAATTTTAAAATGATTGAAAGCCTAATAAGATTAGCCACAGATTTAGACAGAGCGGGATTGTCCGAAAAAGCAGACCTTGTTGATAGCCTTCTTGGCGAACCGGAAGTTGTAAAGCTTGCGAATGAAGCAGGGGACCTTGAGATATCAGATATGTCACCCGAAGAGGCTTTTGCGGTTGCAATAGAGGCAATAAGAATGGGCCTAATTCCAAGTCCGAAGAACGGTGTTGATAAGAAAGAAGAGCGAGAAGGCGGTGACAAAGAAGAGCCGTCAAAAGAGCAGGTTCAGTTTGGTGACTGGGAGACAGAAAATTTTGACATTTGTCCTAGTGCAGTAAAGGCGTTTGATGCCTTCTCGAAAATGCATGGAGAGCATGAAGACTCTACGTCATCTGTCTCTGGAGATACATATGAAGAACTCGTTCTTGCGGCAATGAGTTCAACCGATGATTTGTTAGCAATTGAAAAGGAAGTTCTCAAAGACAAGGCTGCCAGCATAGAGCAGTTTGAAAAAGCCCTAAGCCTTGCCAGGGAGGCTTTATATTATGTTGGAGTTTTAAGCGAAGTAACAAGCAAAGAGCTTGGCTCTAATTTTGAATTTTTAGATATGCACCTAAGAGTCATAGCAGAAAACCTTTCAGGAGAAAAAGAGCCGCAGAAAGATGCGGAAAATAGTTGAATGGATGGAAAGCCTGCCGGTGGCAGAAAAATAATAAGGATTACAGATGATTAAAGAATTAATAAAATTAGCAAATCATTTAGACTCAAAAGGCCTTGCAAAGGAGGCTGATGTTATCGACGGCATAATCACGAAGGTTCATGGGAAAGGACCCGAGGAGCCTGTCGACTTAATTCCCGAAGAGTATACTAATTTAGGTGTAACCAACATTACTCATGATGAGGCCTTTTCGGCAGGATGCTCTGTTTGCGGCGATACAACAAATTCTTGCGGTCACAAGTCTGAGTCTTATATGGCAAGACCACAGCTTTATAAGATTCAAGAATATGCAGCTAAGCTTCATGACATGATTCAGGACGGAGAAACACTTGATGATTGGATGGAAAGCTATATAGCACAAATGGATCAAATGATGGGTGCTGTTTATCACAAATATAGTTACAAATCAAACAAGATGTAACTAACCTTTGTAGTAGAATATAGGATGGAGATTTTTAAAAATGGGTGCATACTACACTAAGACTTCGGAGCTAAGTGAGCATCTTTTTAAATTGGGTTTTAAAAAACAATCTAGATACCTAGACTACCTGGTAAAGCTATCCGAAGGAATAGCAGGAACTGACTTTCCCGTAGAAGATACGGAAGAAGAGGGCATAAATAATGCTATAAGGTACCTTGAGGATAACCCAGGAACTCCAATATATCTCGACAATCCTGCGGGTACAAAAAAAGGCTTTGGAGCTAAAAAGAAAATAAAGCTTCCGTTTCATTATGGTGAATTTACAGGATTAACTAATCCATCTGATGACATGTATTGGGACTTAATAGTGGTTCCTAGTCAGTCAGAAGAGGGTATCAACCATTTTAAATCAGGCCATAATATGGTCCCCATAGGATATGTTCCGGTCAACCCAGATGAAGAAACCTGGTCTGAAAAGACAAAGGAGGAGGGTCATAAAACCGGCAAAAGCCCTCCTCTTGGTAATGATAAAATAATTATAGCAAACCTAGAAGGTTATTCCGATGAGGATATGTCCAAAGACAAAGAGAAGATAGAGAAGTTTTTTGATAAACTATGGCAGTTTGAAAAAATCAAATGGCTCTAACAAGATCTTGTCTTTAATTATTAATAATCATATATAGAGTTGATTATTGCATGAGGAATTATTAATGTCAAAAATAAACAAAAGAAAGAATAAATTACTTAATTTATTTAAAGTAGCTTCTGATGATAAAGTTTACGATGGCGAAGATGTATATAATTACTCTGAATTTATAAAGAAAAACTTTTATGACCCAGATACAGATCCGGATTTAAAAATAGACATTCAACTTAGCTGGCCAGAAATCACTGAAGAGTTTGATGGCGTATTGGAAAGGCTTGAGATGCTAGTCGAAAGTAGGTTTAGCGACGAAGAAACTCAGCCTCACGATTTTATGAAGTTATTTACAAAAGAGCTTCAAGATATGACCTCTCAATTTGACTCTGAAGTAATAAAGTTTAACTTAGAAGAGCTAAATACTCTTTATAGTTCTTTTAGAGAGTATCTTGGGCTTTACCCAGACTATGAACACGTTATTGCTGGCAATGACTTTGGAGTTTTAATAAAAACGGCAGAGCTAGATTCAGATGAGCAGTTAGATTCAGGTGAACAAACAGATGCTGGCACACAGGAAGCGGAGCCTTCTGATATTAGACCCGAAACCATGAATAGCTCTGAGGTTGGACACGTACAGGCAATGCTCGCTCACCTTGGATATGATTTGGGCAGAGACGGTATAGATGGAGATTTCGGACGAAAAACGTTTAGGGCCATCAGAAGGTTTCAAAGTGATAATAGCCTCCCATCAACTGGTGTTGTGGACCAAAGAACGATGGAGGCTCTAAACCAAAAGGCTCCAGACGTTCAAGCTCCAAGTGCTGGTCAGATTTTAAGCTCAACATCAAGAAGGCGCCTCTTTGAGAGGACTAGAACCGAAGAGGAAGCGTCTGAGGATGTGAATAGTGCTATAGATATTATTTCAGAGATTGCAAATTCTGGATCCTTTTCCTCACACTCTGGAGAGGGTGGGATGAGCAATCTTGAGCTCAGAAGAAGCGTTAAGTTAGATGGAATGGACCAGAAAGTTAGAGATCTACTTGGGCTTATAAATGAAGCCGGCTCAAGGCTTAACACAGATGTGATAATTACATCAGGCTTTAGAACTCCGGCTGATCAATCTAGGATCATGTTTTTCAATTGGAACAGAAAGGGCGGCACAGGAAGAGGCTCGTCTTACTTGCTATCATTATATAGTAGATTTAATCGAATAGGTGACATAGCAGAGGCCTTTGAGCAGACTGGCCAATCTGATGACCAAAGAAAGGCAGCTGGCGAACAAATAATAATTGATGCATGGCAACCATTTATAGGACATTTGGATGGATTATCTTTGGACGTAAGCTTTAGGACCGGGAAGTATAAAGTTGGCGTTATACTCTCAGCCCTACAAGAGTTGGGGATAATAAGATTGCTAGAAGAAGATGACCATTATCACATAACAGCAAAAGAGGTTCCGTCCCCGCAACAAAGCTCTATGGTTTAATTTAATTAATTTTTTATTAATTAACATGTATTAAATAGAGGTTTGGCATGAACAATAGCGCTTGGAAAAGTAAATCATCTTTGACCGAAAAGCCTTGGGGTAGCGAATTTGTATGGAATGCTCTAGCTGGAGTCATAGCCGGAAAGGTTTTGAACATAAGATCTGGGCATAGAACTAGCTTTAAATATTATAATATAAAAGATGAAGTTTTATATGTAATGTCTGGTCAGGCTAAAATAACATATGCAGATGAAAAATACCTTATGGGCAGATCCGAGTATAGCCTTAACACAGATACTTTTAAGCAGGGGGAGTGTTTAAACATTCAGAAGAAGTGTCCATATAGAATAGAGGCAATTGATGATTGTATAATTATAGAGATTGGAAGCAGGCAAACCTCCGATATGGTTAGGCTCTTGGACGATTATGGTCGAAAGTGTACAGGAGATGAAAAAATTATAAACAGACTATTGGAGGATTTAGATGAATAGCTTTATGAAAATTGCCCTTACTATTTTTTTGACTGCATGTGGAGCGTGTAGTCCTGCAGAGTTAGAGACTATAGTTGAGGGAGAGACTGCCACTATTGATGATGGATATTCTTTTGAAACATGGGACGAATGCTCTCAAGAAATTGGAAGTAATCCGTGTAATTTTACACTACAAGACAGCAATGGTGATGACTGGACTCTATATGATAGCTACGGAAAGGTTATTTTAATAGACTTTTCATCTATGTGGTGCGGCGTATGTGTAAACATGGCGTCAGATGCTCAGTCCATACAGGATGACTACTCTCCAGATGGTTTTGTTTGGGTAACGGTACTAATAGATGATGAGCAGGGGCAGCAAGTTGATCAGTCAGATCTTCAAAGATGGGTTGGTTCACACGGAATGACATCATCACCTGTTTTGGGTGGTTCAAGAGATATGATTGACCCAACTGCACAGGATGGCTACCCAGTATCTAGCTGGCCAACTATAGTTATAATTAACAAAGAGATGGTTTTGTCTCACGGAATACATGGATGGAATGAGCAAACCGTAAGATCCTGGATCGAGCAGGAACTATGATATGGATTTCTTTAAAATATTAAAAGATCCAAGACTTTTATATACGGCAATTGGCATAAATATTTTTACATTCATACTTGGGTTCGCAATTCCAGATATATCATTAATGATTCTTTCTTTAGGATCAGGTTTGCTATGCTACTTTGGAATAAAGTTTGGAGACATGGAAGAAAAATAATGCTACGTGAATAATTTATGGTAATAAAATTGTTTATGTAGAGGTCTTAATTTTGAACAAACTAGCTACAGCAATGCTGCTTGTTTTTCTTTCTGGTTGCTCTTCAGATGTTGCAATTCATGAGCAGAGAGAGACTAGGGTTGTTGTAGATTCATACATTCAGCCAGACCAACTGGAAGAGCTCGATGTACTAGTTGTTCTCGATACATCTGGTTCCATGATGGACAACTTTCCAGACGTGGCAGATGGGATGGATATCCTTCGCTCTGATATAGAGTCTCTTACCTTGGACTATAGGTTTGGATACATAACTATGGACTCAAACAGGCTGTCATATCTTGGGCCCTATGATTCCTCCTCTACCTCTATAGACATGTTAATGGCTCCGAGCCTTCTTCCTTCTACGTCACTTGAAGAGGGGTTTTCTTCGACGTATAGTTTTTTTTCTTCAATAGAACCGCACGACTTCAGGCGACCAGAGGCGGACTTTCTATTGTTCTTGATTTCTGATGAAGATGAGCAGAGCGCCATAACTGCAAATTTATTTTATGATTGGATGCATGATGAGTTTCAGGGAGTCGATCATGATGTTGTTTGTGTAGTAAATCCAGATGACGGCACTGGAAGTAGCTGGACAAATGAGATAGGTTACAAATATATTGAGTTGGCAAATCTTTATGGAAAGGACATCATGGACTTACAATCAGAAGACTGGTCCGCTTGGCTGTCTGATTCGTCATATCTTACGCACAAGAAAGATTATATATATCTTAGTGAGTCAGAGCCAATACTGGAGACAATAGTGGTTTATGTAGATCAGTCAATTATATATGATTGGGAATATATACCTGCATATAATATGGTTCAGCTAGGATTTTTACCGGATCATGGTGCTTTGGTTGAGGTTGGCTACGACGTATACAAAGAGTAATTTATGTCTTCTAATAACTTTAGGCTTATAGCCTTAGAAATTCCTAAGAGCATTAGCTTTGAAGATATAGAAATAATGAGAGACTCTGTAAGCTCTATAGACTTTGAAAAAGCTAGAATAATAAATAACTTTATAAAGCTAAACTTAGAAGATATAGACATATCGGATGAACTAACAGAAGAGGATCTTTTTCATATAGGGGAAGATGCACTGAAAGAAAAGAAAGCTGTTCGCGATTTTCTATATGAATCAATTGATGCAATATTATTGCCAAGAATAATGGCAGAGTCTAGATTCGGAACAGACATAAACCAAGATGGTTTTGCATACTTGGAATTAGAGGGAAAGGTGTATGCAGTCTCTGGGGACCAAGTTGCATACTATTCTAGTGTTAAAAATAAAGCCTATAATTATCTATTATCTTTGAATATATCTGGTATTATTAATATTTAATTTAGATAGTACAAGAGGTTTAATTATGCACTATAAAGATAGGCTTAAAAAGGTTGCAAGGTACAATCAGATTTCTAAGAGCCCAAGGCTGATAAAGTCAGCAAAGATATCTGATGGCTTAGATTATCATATAAAAAACAAAATACCGCTATCTGAGAGTATATTTAGGTTTGGATCATCAGAATATTATGGTCTTATAAATAACGCTAGAGAGTTATGGAAAGAAGGCAGCTTAGAAGTCTGCGAAGAAGATGAAGAAATCCTAATTAGTAATGCGGGATTTAGCGGATATTATAATGGTCAGAGAGTTCCTCTCGATATTCCTTTTTGTGATGACGAACCAATAACCAAAGAGTCTGCAAAAAAGAAGAAAAAGAAAAAGAAGAATCCGCCGCTTGGAAAGCCTAAGCGTGGAGGCTCTAAGAAATTCTACGTCTACGTAAAATGTGGAGGAAAGGTTAAGAAGATATCGTTCGGCAGCCCAGATATGCCATTAAGAGTCTCTGAGCCTGAAAGAAGACGCTCCTTCGTTGCAAGACATAAGTGTAAGCAGAAAAAAGATAGGTGCACCGCAGGATATTGGTCCTGTAGGATAGGAAGGTATCCTCACCTTACTGGCGCAAAAAAGAAGTATACGTGGTGGTAAGATGGAGCTTGTATTAGAAAAACTTCCTTATAAAAAGGATGAGCTTAGTCCAGTAATGTCAGAAGATACGATAAAGTATCACAGAGACAACCTTGCTTCTGGCTATGTTAAAAGATTCAACGAAGGAAAGGGCGACTCAAAGTTTAATGAGGCGGGCGCTTTTCTTCATAATATTTTCTTTCCGCAGCTAAAGCCTCCTGGAGGGCGAAACCTTCCGCATGGAAAGTGTCTAGAATTAATAAATGAAAAATACGACTCTTTTGATGATTTTAAAGAGGAATTTCAAAAAATCGCCATGTCGATCCAGGGTTCTGGCTGGGTATACATGGATACGTCTGGTAATATAAAAACTATTGTAAACCATCAGATTAAGCCAAATATTGCGCTACTTATAGACTGGTGGGAGCATGCTTGGGCTTTGGATTATCAACAGGATAAAAAGAAGTATTTAGAAAATATATGGAAGATTATAAACTGGGATATTGTTAACGATAGAATTAATGTCAAAAAGGAGTCTGGTAGCGTGATAGACGAACTTGTAAAGCTTGCGAACCATCTAGATGATATCGGAATGATGAAAGAGGCCGATGCAATCGATGAGTTATTAAAAGAAGCGGCAAAGAAAAAGAAAAAAAAGAAGAAAAAGAAAAAGAAGAGCAAAAAAAGAACCCCTACGAATCCAGAGCTTTGGAGCAGAGCTAAAGCTGCGGCAAAAAGGAAGTTTGATGTTTACCCTTCGGCGTATGCAAATGGCTGGGCAGTACAATGGTATAAAAAACGTGGCGGTGGCTGGAGAGGCCCCAAGCCTAAAAAGTAAAGGAAGTGATAAAATGATAAAAGAATTAATTCAAATAGCAAATGAGCTGGACGAAAAGGGTCTGAGTAAAGAATCTGACGCTTTAGATAGAGTTATTCAAAAGATGGCTCAGTCTAGAGTTTCATATGACTTTAGCTTAATAGGCAGCTCAAGCTCACTCGGTTCACAAGCAACCTTGAGATGGTATGGCGGAGACACAGGAAATGTTATTGAAGAAGTAGAATTTCCCATGGGTCCATCTGAAGAAGTTATTCCCAAAATAGAATCAAAAGTGGCCGACTGGAAGAGTAGATATAGCCTTGTGAGTAAAAAGTGGCTTGTGCAATGGGAGGGAAGCCCTTCTCCAAACTTGCCATTAACAGAGGAAGACTTCGTTAGATAATTAAAGCAAAACAGAACAAACTAAGGAATAATAAAATGATAAAAGAATTAATTATGATTGCAAATCGTTTAGATGAACTTGGGCTTACAAAAGAGGCTAACATCATTGACGATATTGTTTCTAAAAATATGAACAAACTAGCAGAGCTTGTTGGAGATCAGCATAAAATTGATGCAAATAAAGATGGCGAGATAACAGCAGAGGACTTTGAGATGCTTCAGGAAAACTCTGCTGCCTATGGAAAAAAGAGCTGCCCTAAATGCGGAGCCGAAAACGATGCCGATGCGGCGGTTTGCCATAACTGCGGACACTTATTTTAGGAAGCAAGATGGAAAAAGAGTCAGGTTTAGATCGTTGGTTTAAGGAGAAATGGGTCGATATATCCAAAAAGGATAAGTCGGGCAAGCATCCGCCTTGTGGCAGGAAAGATGCCGATAAGGGCAAGTATCCAAAGTGCAGGCCGTCCAAGCGCGTATCTAAAAAGACACCAAAGACTAGCAAAGAAATGTCTAAAGCTGAGAAGGAAAAGGCAAATAAGGCGAAGCGAAAGGCTGAAAGAAAGAGCAGTAAGCCTGCGGGTGGTAAGGCAAGAAAGCCAAAGAGAGCACCTACAATAAAAAAGAGAAAGAGCAAGAAGAAGAGTTTTGATATGAGTCCCATTGGAAAATTAAGAAAATTATCTGCATTTTTATATGACAGCAATTTAAAAAATGAAGTTGTTGGAGTTAGCAGGCTTCTGCAGAAGTTAGCAAAAGTTGACTGTCCTCCGGCCACTCAGGATATTGAAATAAATACAGAAAATAGGAACAGCACAAGAGATAATCATAATTATGGGCCACTAAACCCCGATAAGCCCAGTGAAGATTATTGGGGCGATCTTGCTGAAAAGTGGGATGCCACCATGGACGAGGCGATGTCGTCTAGATGTGCAAACTGTGTTGCGTTTGATATCTCACCAAGAATGAAGGACTGTATGCCGCTCGTTGATGATGGCCTTGAAGAAAAGTTTGGAGGAGATCTTCCGGGCTTCGATACAGACGAATACGGACTAGAGTTTGGATATTGCTGGATGCATCACTTTAAGTGCCTCTCTGCGAGATCTTGTGATACATGGGCTGGAGGCGGTCCAATAGATGAGGATGATAAGTCACATGAATGGCAGAAGAAAAATTTCAAAGACTAATTTGAGCCTGCCCTTTGAAGAAAGCGCTATAGGCGATTCATCATCAATAAGAAAGTTTTCTGTTAGAACAGATGATGATGAGCTTATTTGGCATAGAGATAGAGAGAATAGAATCATAGAAGTACTTTCTGGTGACAGCTGGATGTTTCAATATGACAACCATCTGCCGAAAAAAATAAGCGCAGGAGACGTGCTGTTTATTAATAAAAATGAATGGCATAGAGTTATAAAAGGAAGCTCTGACTTAATAGTAAAGATAACTAAATTTTAAGGAGGCTTTTTATGCCAGTAACACGAACCAGCGGCTCTGCAGCCGGAATAAGCGGAAATCAGATAAAAGATAATACAATAACTGGGAGAGATGTTGATGAGTTCTCCTTGATTATGCCACACTTTACAACCCATAAGTATTCGCTTACTTCTAGTAATCCCAGGATTCTAGTTAGATTTAATGCAGCCGGCTCCGACCTTACGAGTAGTGGGCAAGTTAATAACAAGTTTGTAGCTCCAGCTAACGGAAACTTGGTAATGGTAAAGTTCAGAAGCACAGGAACTCCTGGTCAGACTGAGATAGCGCTTATGAAGATATCTGATGGAACCGAAAAGTTTGGAGATCCAGGAATACCTGTAGGTGACGTATCAATAAATGCAGTTAGTGCAAATACAGTGTATACTGCAAGCTTTACATCAAACAACTCGTTTAATGCAAATGATGTACTTGGAATACGTATACACCCGGTAAACAACCATGGGAATGTAGATATAACCTGCGTATGGGAGCTGGACTTCTCTAGTTGATATAACGGCCACATGCAGTATTTTTTAATGTGATTATTTTAGATTAAAATAATAAAGCTATAAGTTATTTTTTCTAAAAGAAATTGTATAATGAATCACGAGAAGGTGTTGTATGAAAAGAGATTACTATGAAACTCTGGGTATTTCTAAGTCTGCTAGTGACAAAGAGATAAAGTCAGCTTATAGAAAGTTGGCATTAAAATATCACCCCGACAGAAACCAGGACGATCCAGATGCTGAATTAAAATTCAAAGAAGCTGCAGAGGCATATGACACTTTGAGCGATCAGAAAAAGAGAGCTTCATATGATAGATTTGGGCACTCTGCCGGCGAACATGCTGGCTTTGATCCAAGCTCTTTTGATTTTGAAAGTTTTTTTGGAGGTTTTAATAGCGCCTTTTCAAGGGGTAGGTCATCGGAGAGCAAGCCCCCCTCTGTTATAAGATTATCAATAGACTTCAAAGAGGCTATATTTGGATCGAAAAAGAAAATAAGAATCCCTATGAGAGAGGCGTGTGCGACTTGCAATGGAACTAGGTGTAAGCCAGGAACCTCTATGAAAACCTGCGGAGTGTGTAAGGGTAGAGGCACGGTAAACAACGGAAGGGGGTTTGTAACTTTTGTTAGCGCATGCAGGGCATGTGGTGGCGAAGGTGTTGTGCCGGAGTCTCCTTGTGTGAGCTGCTCCGGTTCTGGCTTTGTTTCTAAAAATTCTGTTTTGGAAATAAACATACCTGCCGGAGTTGACAGCGATGACATGCTAAGGTTAGCAGGGAAAGGGGCGTATGATAGAAGCACAGGAAGGCAGTCTGATTTATTTATCAGAATAAGCGTAAAAAGATCCGAAGAGTTTGAGAGAGAGGGTAATAATATACATTCAAATATTGACATAGGGTTTGTTGATGCGATAATTGGCGGTAAGATAAAAATTAATACTGTTCACGGCGAGCACTACATAAATATATCAGAATGCACGCAACCAGGCACTGTTTTTAGACTAAAGGGAAAGGGCGTTAAAAGCTTTGGGGCAAATACCGTTGGAGACCATTTTGTTAATACTAATATTAAGATACCAAGTAGTGTGACAAAAAAGCAGAAAGAAATACTTTCTAAGTTCTCGAAAGGGTAGTTTAAAAAATGAACAATACAAGATTCTATAAAGTGTTTAAATCTCTTTTGGATAAAATGAGTAGTGATGGTTACTCAAGAGAGGCTAATTACTTAGATAGTAAATTTTTAAAGCTTTCAAGAATCGACCCTGAAGCAAACTTTGATATTGATCCGGGATCAATTTTTAACTCAAAGATACCAAGTGAAGTTATAGATGAGCTGCTAGCTTTAGCTCAGAGCTATTATCTTTCTTTGGAGCATTTGCAAAATTTAACATCTGGCCTTAGGGCTTATTCTTTTTCTATAATAGATGCCATTGCCATTGAAAGTTATGCCTCTGATCGTTATCAAGAGGACAGGATAAAGGCAGTTAGACAAAAGCAAAAAATTGAAGATATAAATGTTGAAGACTTAATTGAAGAGGCCCTTGAGCAGATTCCAAGTGGACATCATTTGTGGTATGACAAATCTTTAGAGTATATAAAAAGAATACTTTCGGTTGGAGATGGAAGCGAAGAGCTTGCTTTATTTCTAAAAGTCCTTGCCTCAACCTCAAATAATGCTAACCCAAGAAGTAATTTTACTTTAGCAATAAAAGCACTTAGGCAGCATATAGCTGGAGAAAATCTTGCAGGTTTTTATCCCGTTGTTATTGATAACCTAAATAGAACATTCTCTGGAGAGGAGCTTTCCGGTCCCAAGATTAAAGCATTTTATAAAAACTTACTTGGAGATCAAGATGCTGTAACCGTAGATAAGCATATGTGGCAAATAATATATGGAAAAGATCGAGGAACTCCAAATAGACAGAAGTATGCTGTTATGATCATTGCAAAAGTAGCGAGAGATGTTGGGTTGACCAACGCTCAAGCCCAAGCCGCGCTTTGGGCGGCAAATCACTTTAGAAATGATAGAGTTCCTGGAGATTATCTATCTGAAATTGAAAAAAGACAATCAGAGTTAATTGAAATATTTTCTGATCTAGAAAAAATAAGAGGACTATAGTTTATGTTTGTTAAGTTTGGAGATAAAACAAAAAAATTAAATGTTAAGAAGGGCAAGAGAAATGGAGATCAAGATGCTTCAACTTTATATACTGAAGACGAAGGTGATCGAAGAGCAGAAGCCCTCAGGAAGTCTTTAGATGAGCAAAAAGATAAAGAAGAGTCAGATACATAATTCAAGTATGTCGCTTATATCAACACACATATGCAAGACTAGCAATGTTGGGTTTCATGGAAATCTTTTCGGAGGGACTATGCTTGCCTGGCTAGATGAAGCAGGAGCTATATTTGCATGCGAAGCCTGCGACTCTCCGAGGATGGTAACAAAGTCAATATCAGAGGTTGTATTTGAAAAACCAGTTAGACCTGGACAGATAATAAAGATATATGGCGAAGTTATTAGGGTTGGAAATACATCTATAACATTAAGACTTGAGGCTAGAAGACACAGTGTTTATAATGGATCACAGAGGAAAGTACTATCAACAGATATGACTTTTGTGAGGATAGATGGAGATGGTGAGGCAATTCCAATAAGCGAAAAGGTTAGGCTTAAGTTTTCAAAATTAGATGGCTCAGGCTATATGCAATAACTTGGGACATAGAAGTGAAAAGCCAAGAGCAAGTTTTATATAATATAAATAAAATTGGAAAAGATATACTCTTTATACACATTCCAAAGACCGCTGGAACATCTATACATAAATCTTTTTTAGATAATAATCTTTATAATTTACATATGAACAAGAGTGGTAGATTAAGGCACCTTTCTTCAGAAAGTATGATCAAGATTTTAGGAAAAGATTCTTATAACTCTTACCATACATTTTCGGTAGTCAGAAATCCATGGGATAGGTATGTATCAAATTGGCGATTTTTAGTTGAAAAAAAAATAGACATGAAGATAAGAAAGCTTCGGAGTAAGGCTTCAGGTAAAAAATATAAAAGAGCCATTAAGCAATACATGGCTATAAAAAATTCTAACTTTGAAACGTTTTTAAGAATGGATTTAGAAGAAAATCGATTTGGCAATGAAAATAGAGCCGCGTGGCTAGTTGATCAGTATAAATATATTTCTAATGAAGATAATATTCTGGTTAACAAAATTCTTAGATTTGAAAGTATCAAGCATGATTTTTATAAAGAATTTAAATTTAAATTAACTAGTATTGAGATAAATAAAACCACTAGAGAGGATTATAGTTATTATTATAATAACAAAACTAAAAACATACTAGGTGACTTTTATAAAAAAGATATTGATATGTTTAACTATAGATTTTAAATTTTTATCTCAACGTAATTGGCATCACAGTATCATATATAAATGAGTATTAAAATATATGAAGTATCTATGCGAGATGGCCTTCAGAATGAAAAAGGCTTTGTACCCACAATTGCAAAGCTTGGAATGATAGACAACCTTATAAGCAGAGGCTTTAAAAACATAGAGGTCACAAGCTTTGTTCATCCAAAGTGGATACCTCAGCTTGCAGATGCTGAAGAGTTAATTGACTGCCTTGAGGATATGGATGGTGTTCATTATTGGGCTCTGGTTCCAAACGCTAGAGGCTATTCAAGAGCTATATCATCTAACATTAAAAATATATCAACAGTTATAAGTGCGTCTGAAACTCACAATTACAAGAACCTTAACAGAACCATTGCGGATAAGATGGTGGAGCTTGAGAAGATTTTTAATAACGCAAAGAGTGATGGCTTAAGTGTAAGGTGTTATGTTTCTACCGCGTTCGGCTGCCCATATGACGGACGAATATCTGAGAGTGCTGTTATTGATATTGTTTCATTTTTAAATGAATTTGATTTAGATACAATAGCAATTGGAGACACAATAGGCGTTGGAACCCCCACTCAAGTAGAGTCCTTGATTCTACGAATCAAGGAAGCCGACATAAGCCTAGATAAAATAGCGCTTCATATGCACGACACAGGGCACCGCGCCTTAGAAAACATAAAGACTGCCTATGCCCTGGGCGTTAGAACTTTTGACGCCTCCTGGGGAGGCTTGGGTGGGTGCCCTTACGCCGAAGGAGCACCTGGTAATGTTTCAACACAAGATGTAGTCAGAATGTTTCACTCGATGGGAGTTGAAACTGGCATTAAGGTGGATTGATATGGCCATTACCATTACAGAGTTCGCAGAAGAAAAAATTTCTGAAATAATGAGCAGGTCCGATTCTCAAGAAAGCTATCTTAGAATCGGACTTAGAAGCGGAGGCTGCTCTGGCTTTTCATATGACTTTGATTTTGCATCAGAGCCCATGGAAGACGACAAGATTTTTAGTTTTGACAAACTAAAAATTTGTGTAGAAAGAAAGTCTTACTTGTTTCTGATTGGGATGGAGATAGATTACGAAGAGACCATAATGAGGTCTGGAATTGTATTAAACAATCCAAACGCAAAGCGCGCTTGCGGTTGTGGTGAGTCTATTTCATTTTGAGGTATTAAAAATGTATTCTAAGAAAGTTATTGATCACTTTGAAAGTCCAGAAAATATGGGCTCGCTAGATAAAAATTCTGACAAGGTCGGTACAGGGCTGGTTGGAGCGCCTGCCTGTGGTGACGTAATGAAGCTACAGATAGAGGTGGGCTCGGACGGGATAATTAAAGACGCAAAATTTAAAACATTTGGATGCGGCTCTGCAATCGCCTCTAGCTCTTTGATTACTACAATGATAAAGGGCATGAGCTTGCAAGACGCTGAAGAAATAAAAAACTCTGAGATTGCCCAAGAGCTTTGTCTTCCTCCGGTAAAAATACATTGCTCAGTGCTGGCTGAAGATGCTATTAAAGCTGCGATAAAAGATTACAGAGAAAAAAATGATAAATAAATTAAAAAAAACATGGTCATGGATAAAGCATAGGCTTTCTCATAAGATGGAGCATTTAAAGCTTCAAAAGCTTCTTGATATTTTAAAGGAGCATGGCCTAGCCCTAGTCATAATCATTGTTGGATGGGAGATTATTGAAGATGTGTTATTCCCTGTGCTTTTTATATTTCTTGGAAATCATGTTCATCCCGCCTTTTACGCCGGTGCTCCAGCCGCCTGGTTGCTATGCCTTCACTGGCTGGCGGTCCCGATAATGTGGGGCTTTTGGATGAAGATTAGTAACAATAGAGATTTAAAAAATATAGAGCATCACTGTGATGAACACGATGCTTGAAATTAATAAATAAAATATTAATATT
>MDTB01232945.1_pt1 | contig 61139 bp, 62 predicted proteins | sample 811161 | NCBI WGS metagenome assembly MDTB01 (sample SAMN05326650, study PRJNA326480) | marine metagenome | isolation source: seawater | place: Mediterranean Sea | collected 2009
ATTGGGGCATCTGATGAGTGTGATGGCCAAATTTTAGTATTAGAGGACATGCTTGGAATGTTTAAAAAAGTACCAAAATTTGTAAAAAAATATTCAAATTTAAGGAGTTGTATAAAAAAAGCTGTAAAACGGTATTCTATGGATGTAAGAAATAAAAAATTTCCAGAAAAAAAAAATATTTATAATTAAATGTCAAATGAATTAGAAACACAAATAAATGACGAATTGTTAAAAGATAAGATTTTTAATTTTTTAAAAAAAAATAAAATTATATTCTCTTTGATAATATTTATACTCATAATACTACCAATATCTTTGCAAGTTTTTTTTCTCTATCAAAATAAAAAACAAGAACATTTTATTTCAAAATATATTGAAGCAGATATTTTATTAAACAATAAAGATATTAGAGGTATTCAAATTTTAAATTTATTAAAAGACAAAGGTAATGATACGGCAAGATTATTAGCGGTAAATAAATTGGCTGAATATTATCTCAATAGTAACAATAAAGAAAAAGCTTTAAAAATTTTGAGTGACGTTCAAAATTTCGATAACAATATGTTTAAAGAATTGATAGAGATAAAATTCATGATTATGAATTTCGATAATATAAAAGAAAATGAGATTTTAAGCTTCTCTAGAAAAGGAAAAACTAATGAAAAATTTAAATTGATTAAAACTAAACTACTATATGATTATTATATCAAATCAAAACAATTTGAAAAAGCAAAACAGGTTCAAAGAAATTTTAAATGAAAAAATTTTTAAGTATTTTTTTTTTATTTTTAATTGCATGCGGAGGAAAAAAAGAAAATTTAATTGACCTTAAGTCATTTACCGATCAAGGAAAAAAAATAATATTAATTCAACAAAAAAATTTAAATAATAAAGATATTAATAAAATTAATAAATTAAGTAAAAACAAGTATTATTCATATAAAGATTGGACACAAAGTAATCAAAACAAAAATAACCTAATATACCCTACAGGGATTACTTTATACAAAAAAAAAAATCAATATCCAAAAGTATTGATAAGTTTATAATTTATAATAATAAAATTATCACTATAAACAATAAATCAAAAGTAACTATTTTAGATTTAAATTTTAAAACCTTAAAATATAAAAAAATATATAAAAGAAAAATCTATAAAAATTATAACGTTAATTTTGAAATAATTGCTTATAAAAATAATATTTTTATTTCTGATAACCTCGGCAATATTCATTGTTTTAACATTGAAAATCTAAATTTATTATGGAAAAAAAACTTTGGCGTTCCCTTCAAATCTAATTTAAAAATTTACAGTAATAATTTATTTTTAATCAATAGTAATAGTAAAATTTACTCCATCAGTACTAAGAACGGTAATTTGAATTGGAGTTTTGAAACTGCCTCTAAAGACTTAAAGGACAGCAAGTCCTACCAGATTGCGATATACAATAATAACCTAGTGTTTACCAACGATAATGCAGAAATTTACTGTTTAGATTTAAAAAAAAATAACATTAAATGGTCACTAATTTTTAAAACTAGTAATTTTGAAAATACACCTCTTTTGTTTAAGTCTAGTCCAATAACAGTTGACAGAAAAGGTAATATTTTTGTATCAACAAATTACGGTCATACATATGCCATTGATATTAAATCAGGATTTATAAAATGGTCAGTACCCATTTATTCAACGAACAGGTTTGCAATTACTGGAAAATATCTTGTTAACACGTGGAAAAACAGAGTTTTCATCATGAACAAATCTGATGGTAAATTATTGTTAAATAAAAAACTAGAAATTATTGATAAAAAAAATAGTAAAAATTTTTTCAAAGAATTAATAATTGGAAATAAATGGATTTATCTTTTTGATAATAAGGGCTTTAAATTCTCATTAGATAAAAGCAATTTAAGTAAATATTCTAAAACGAGAGTTTCAAAAAACTATGAAAGTTTGATTATTTATAATAATAACCTGTTTATAAATACAAAAAACTCTATTCTTAAATTTTAATGATAGCTAATTTAAACGTATGCATCATTGGTAAACCTAACGTTGGGAAATCTACAATTTTTAACAAAATTACAGACTGCAGTATTTCCAAAGTAAGTGAAATTTCAGGTACAACAATTTACCCAATAGAATTATCTAAAGAATTTAAAGATCTTAAAATTAATCTAATAGATTTAGGGGGATTAAAAAAAAAATCTAAATCTTATAAATATAAACAAAAATTAATAAATATAGAAACATTAAAAAAACTAAATATATCCGATGTAGTTCTTTTTATTTTAGATGGTAGTGATGAGATTACAAAAAATGATAAGCAGTTATTTAGGTTAATATTAAATAAACTTAAAAATATAATTGTTATTGTAAACAAAACTGATTTAATAAAAGAAAATTTAAAAAAAAAAGAAGAGTATTTTAAATTTTTTTTTGAAAAAAATTTTCCGAATATACTTTTAAAACCTATCTTTATTTCAGCTTTAAAAAATATCAAAAGAGATTTTTTATTAAAAAAGTTATATGATATTTATATAAATTCGAAAAAATTAATTAAAAATAAGGACACTAATCTTGTTTTAAAAAATATTATTTCCAAACATCAACCGGTATTTAATAAAAGAAGTAGACCTACAATAAAATTTTTACGTCAAGTAAACTCTAAACCAATAATATTTAAGGCTTTTGGAAATAGACTTACTTCACTTAGTAAAGATTATAAAAATTTTTTTGTTAAACAAGTTTTAATACAATTAAAAATATATAATCAAATTAGTATCATAAAATTTATAAATAATAAAAACCCTTATTCATAAAATTATAATCTAACATTGCTTAGTAAAGATAATTGATTATTTTTTTCAAATTGATTTAATTGATCTACCGGTCGAACAGGATAATCACCAGTAAAACAGTGATCTGTAAATTGTGGATTTTGATTATCTCTTTTTTCAAATCCTAATGCTCTATATAATCCATCAATACTTAAAAATTGAAGTGTATCTACCCCAATAATTTTTTTTATCTCTTCAATAGAATGATTTGCAGCAATTAAATCCTTAACATTTGGTGTGTCAATACCATAATAATCTGGATATTTAATTGGCGGACTAGAAATGCATAAATGAATTTCTTTTGCTCCTGCATTGTAAAGCATATCGACTATTTTTTTTGAGGTTGTTCCACGAACTATCGAGTCATCAACTAAAATGAGTTTTTTATTTTTTATAATTTCTTTATTTGGATTATGTTTAAGTTTTACACCTAGTTGCCTAATTTGTTGCGTAGGTTCTATAAAAGTACGTCCAACATAATGATTTCGTATTATACCCATGTCAAAAGGTATGCCAGCTTCATTTGAGTACCCAATTGCAGCCGGAATGCCAGAATCCGGTACTGCAGAAACCATATCAGCGTCAATTTTAATTTCTTTAGCAAGCTGTTCGCCCAACCTTTTTCTATATTCGTGAACAGCTTTTCCACCGACAATACTATCTGGTCTTGAAAAATAAACATATTCAAAAACACAAGGCCTTTGTTTAACTTTTGGAAATGGTTTAATGCTTTCAATTCCGTTTTTATCGATTACTATCATTTCACCGTTCTCAATTTCTCTAACAAATTCAGCACCGATAATATCTAGAGCGCAAGTTTCAGACGATAAAATAAATGAATTTTTAAGCTTACCTAATATTAAGGGTCTTATACCATAAGGATCCCTTACTCCTACAAGCTTTTTGTTAGTCATGATTGCTAATGCATATCCACCATGTACTTGAAATATTGCGTCAATAATCTTATCTATTGTTTTTATCCTTTTTGATTTTGCTATAAGTTGTACAAGAGTTTCTGTATCAGAAGTTGTTTGAAAAATCGCGCCATCTTTAACCATTTTCTCACGTATGCTAATAGCGTTGGTTAAATTTCCATTATGAGCTATACCTAGCCCTCCAGTATGTAAATCCGCAAAAAAAGGCTGTATATTTCTTATTAAAGGGGCTCCTGTTGTAGAGTATCTATTATGACCAATTGCGGTATGACCTTTTAATTGTTCTATTATTTTAGGATCAGTAAAATTATCTCCTACAAGACCTCTTCTTTTAACTAAGTAAAAATTTTTCCCGTCAAAAGAATTAATCCCACATGCTTCCTGTCCTCTATGTTGTAGGGCGTGCAAACCCAGGGCCACTAATGCAGAGGCCTCAGGGTGGTTGTAGACACCAAATATACCGCATTCTTCTTTTAATCGATCTTCCACTTGAACCTAATATATTAAAATTTAATTTTTGTCATTTTTACAATATTTCCTCTACTTCAAATTCTCTAACTTTTCTTTACTTTTATCAATATATTCATATCTTTTAGGAAAAGTTTCAACTACCAGTTCATTACCCCAAATGATAATATCAAAAGTAATACCTTGATTGAATGAATCATTCCACCTTTCATATGGATGAGCAAAATTAATTATTGCAAATATTGCAATAAAATAAACATAACCTTTAACAATACCGAATATGCAGCCGAACAAAGTATCTATCGAACCTAACCCGGACCAATTTCCTGTTTTTTTGAGACCCTTATTAATCAATAAAACTAAATATATAGTAAAAAAAAAAATTAAAGATCCAATAATGATATCCGTAATAAATGCTGATGAAATCATTCCATTTACGTAAGGTCTTAGGATTGGAAGCAAATATTTAACTGTTAAAAATGCTATTATCCATTTTGAAAAAGATATTAAACTCGCAATTAGACCATTCTTAATTCCGGAAATTAAATTGTAAAAGATGAAAAAAATAAAAATTAAATCAATAATCGTAATATTTTCTTTGAAAAAATGAAAAAAATTCTCCATTATTTGTTATAAAAAATATTTAACAAATTTGGTAAAAGTGTTAGTACTAAAAATAAAGCAGTAAACATAGCCAATCCAGTAAATACACCAAAATAAATAGTTGGAATAAAATTAGATAAAACTAAAATTGAGAAACCGAATATTATGGTGAAAGAAGTGCTAATTATAGCCCTACCAACAGATTGATGACAATTTTTGGCAATTTCTTGTTTATCTAAATTTAACTTTTCTTTTTCAAATCTAAATCTGTAAATATAGTGAATACTATTATCAACAGCAATCCCAATAGTAATTGCAGCAATCGTAATTGTCATCATATCAAGCGGTATATTTAATAAGCCGATAAACCCTAATACGAATGATGCTGCAATAAAATTAGGTATTATTCCAATTAAAGATAGTTTTATAGATTTAAATAAAATAATAAACATTGCAAATATACCAAGCATAACTATTCCTAAAGTTTTTATTTGTGAGTCAAATAAACTTTGAAGGAGATTGTTAAAAATAATTAATACACCAGCTAATTTAAACTCATCATTTTTTAAATTAAATTTGTTTTGTAAGTCGTATTCAATCTTATCAATAAGTTCTTTTCGCCTAAGATCTTTTTTAGAATCTATAATTCTCATTGAAATTCTTGCTTCGTTATCATCAATAGATATATATGGCTTAATAATTTGTTCTTTTATATTTTGTGGAAGCTTTTGATAAAGTACACCCATTTCTAAACTACCTAATTTTTTATTATTATTTAATTTTTCTGCGATACTTAAAATAGATGAAAAGGATAAAACTTTACCAATTTCAGGCTGTTCCTCAAGATACTTATGGATTTCAACTATCTTATCAATTTTGTTACGTGTAAACCAATATTTAGAGTTATCATCTTCTGAAGTATCTTTCCCGAGAAAGCTATCTTCCTGTTCGGATGTACCTAAAAAATTATCATTATTATTCTTTAAATTTTTTTTATTTTTAAATTTAATAATTATTTCTAGTGGCGTTGTTCCACCTAATTTTTCATCAATATTTTTCATGCCTTTATAAATTTCAGTATCTTTATCGAAATAATTTATAAAACTATTTTCAACTTTTAACCTTGATATGCCTATAACTGAAGAAATAATTAAAGTTAAAGTAGTGAAATAAATCAAAAAATTTTTATTTGAGATATCCAAAAATATTTCAGCAATTTTAGAATTTGAGGACTTTAAATTATTAGCTATTGGTGGATTAAATATTTTTATCAATGACGGCAGAAATAAAAATGTCGATATTAATGAAAAAATCAATCCTATTGTCATCATCCAACCAAAATCAATAACTGGTTTAATTTCACTAAACACTAGCGATAAAAATGCACAAATCGTTGTTAGTACAGCATAAAAAATTGGGAAAAAAATTGTTTCAGAAGTTTTGCTTATTCTTAATGTTGTATCATTCAAGGTATCAATATTGTCAATTTGCATATATCTCACAAGGTAATGGATATTCATTGACATAGTCAGTATCAACATTAAAGCAATAAAATTTGAAGATATAACTGTAACTTTCCAACCAATTGTACTGAGAAAACCAATCATTAATGTAATTGCAACAGCACAAGTTAACAAAGGAAAAAAAACCCAGCTAATGTTTTTAAATACTAACCATAATGTAAAGATAATAAATACAAAAACTCCGAAACCAAAAACAAGAATATCTTTTTTTATAAAAGATATCATATCATTCGTGATCATGGGTATTCCACTTAATCTAATCTCAGAATTAACATTGTAATTTGATAAAAGTTTTTTTAATTGAACTATTATAATTTTTAATATTATTTGATTGCTGTTTTTGAAGTTTTTTTATTTCATTATTCAATAAATTTAAATCATTATTGTTAATTTTTTGTTTATTTAATAATTTAGTTTTTTTCTCTAAAGCATTTAAATATTGTTTATTATCTTTTAAATATGCAACGATTCCATAAGTTTTAGCATCTGCACTAATTATTAAATCTTTATAGACTGGGCTGGAGGTCAGCTCATTTAAGGCTTTATTTATATTTACTTCAGCATTAGTGATATATTTTAAATTCTTAATTCTTTCCATTAATGGTTCATTAGTTGATTGTAGCAATGGAGCGTTAATTACTGACACAGTTTTACTAATCCACGAAAAATTATTAATTTGTTTAACTAGATTTTGTAACTCTTTGATTGAGTTTTCTTTCGATAATCCTTTTGGTGAAAAAGTAACTATAAAAAATTCTTCAGATTTATATTTTTTGTTTAATTTTCTTAAGTAGATTAGATCTGGATCATTTTCAAACAGTAATGTGTCAGCCGAGGCATCTAATTCAAAATTCTTTGATTGATATATTGAGATTGCACATAAAAAAAAGAAAAAAAAAAGTATTGTTATTGGATATTGTAATAAATTATTGTAAATTTTTTTTAACATCAATTCTTATAATTTCTTAAATATCTTTTCGAAATACATGTTATAATTCTGTAGGGAATTGTTCTAGTCAAATTTGCAAAATTATCGATAGTGAAATTTTTGTCATAAATACTCACAAAATCCCCCTCTTTAATCTTATTTTTTAATTTCGTGATATCTATTATTATTAAGTCCATTGAAACCCTCCCAATCATTGGAAGCTTTTTTCCTTTAAAGTGAACGTAACCCTTGTTAGATAAACGTATACCTATACCATCTGCATAACCCATTGGTATTGTGGCAGTTACAGTATTTTGTTTAGCTTTAAAAGTTCTTGAATAACCGACTGTTTCACCCTTTTTTAATTTATTAATTTGAATTATAGGAGATTTAAGGCTTACAACGTGTGTAATTTTTTTATTAAAATTTTGATTTCCACCATAAAGGTTAATACCTGGACGAACTAAATCATAGTGGTATTTTTTCCCTAAAAATATACCACCAGATGCAGCTAAACTATATTTATATCCTGGTAATTTTTTTTTAATTTTTTCAAATCTTAATCGTTGAATTTCATTATATTTATCTTTTTTGTCACCTGAGCATGCTAAGTGGCTCATCAGTATCACTTCTTTATATTCATTAATTTTTTTTTTTTAGTTCTATGACTTCATTAATGTTATCTTCTTGAATTCCTAATCTGCACATTCCAGTATCAAAATGAATCACGAGACGTTTTTTATCTTTATCAAATTTAAGCCATTTTTTTAATTGAGATATAGTATTGATGACTGGAACCAAATTATACTTTTTAAAAATTTTTTCTTCATTTTTATTTAGTCCATTTAAAACATTTATAATAATTGATTTAAAATTATTTCTTATAAATATCCCCTCGTTAATATTTGCCACAAAAAACCTTTTACATCCTGATTTTTTTAATATATTTACAATTTTATTATGTCCACCAAGTCCGTAGCTAGACGCTTTAACTGTCCCACAGACCTCTGATTTATTACAGAATTTTTTAATTATATTATAATTATGCTTTACAGCATTAAGGTTAATATCCAATGACGGAGTCGAATGTTTCATTTTAAATTAAATGATTTGTATATAATTAAATTTTGAAAAAGTAACTATTTTTAATTAGTTGCATCCTTAAATTTAGTAAATGCACTCTCAAATTCAAGTTTGATCACTCCTGTAGGACCGTGTCTCTGTTTTCCAATTATAATTTCAGCCTGATTATGAATTAGACTCATCTTTTCTTGCCATTCTACATGCTCAGCAGTTCCTGGTTTTGGTTCTTGTTTTTCCAAATAATATTGTTCTCTGAATACAAACATAACAACATCCGCGTCTTGTTCTATAGATCCTGATTCTCTGAGATCTGAAAGTTGTGGTTTTTTATCTTCTCGTTGTTCGACTTGTCTTGATAATTGAGATAAAGCTATTACAGGAACATCTAATTCCTTAGCTAAAGCTTTTAAACCTTGAGTAATTTCAGCAATTTCTAAAACTCTGCCCTCATTTCTATACCCTGAGGATTTCATAAGCTGAATGTAATCTACAACAATTAAATCTAAACCTTCTTTTCTTTTAAGTCTTCTAGCTCTGTTACTTAGTGCTGAGATTGTTATAGCGGGTGTATCGTCAATATGAAGTGGAAGCATCTCTAAATTCTTAGATGCTTCAATAAATCTTTCGAAGTCATCTTGATTAATTTTACCCCTTCTTATGTCATTAGACTTTATTCTAGATTGTTCAGCGAGAATTCTAGTAGATAATTGTTCTGAGGACATTTCTAAGGAAAAAAAAGCTACAGACGCTTTTAAATCATTTTTTTGTAAATTTAATGAAGCATTAAAAGCAATATTGGTAGCCAGAGCAGTTTTCCCCATTGATGGCCGCCCTGCTATAATTACTAAATCTTGTTTATGTAAACCTCCAAGTCTGTCATCAAGGTCAGTCAATCCTGATGGAACACCTACAATTCCTTGATCATTTTTATAAGCTGCGGTTGCCATGTCTATTGTTTCTTTCAAAGCATCTTTGAATGTCATAAAACTTCTTTGGAACTCACCTCTTTCTGCTATTTCAAATAGTTTCCTTTCAGTGTTTTCCAAAATATTTGTTCCTGAAATTTCCAAATCTTTATTCTTACTCTCTTCTAGGGTTTCTTCACTGATATTTATTAATTGTCTTCTGATATATAAATCAGATAAAAGTTGAGAATAATATTTTATTTGGTTTTTAGTTGTAGACACTTTCGTTAGTTTAATAAGATAATCAACGCCTCCGATTTCTATCAATTCATCTTTTGAGTTAAAAAAATTTTTAATAGTTACTGGATTAGCTAACAATCCTTTAGATATTAAATTTGAAATAATTTTAAATATTTTTTGATGAATTGGATCAAAAAAATAATTTTCATCTAACTGATCTGTTATTTCATCAAATATTTCATTATTAGCTAATAAAGATCCCAAGATAGTTTGTTCAGCTTCAACATTTTTTGGAATTTGACTATCTTTTGAAATATCTAAATTTACTAAACTTGAACTCATTGGAATTTAATATACTCATTTTTAAATTTTGCATTTTTAAAAATTAATTTATATGTGTGGAAAAGTTAACAATTATTCTTTTGCAAGAACTTCTATTGAAACTTCTGATTGAACATCTGCATGAAGATTTACCTTAAATTTAAATTCACCTTTTGACTTAATACTCGAAGGTAGTTCAATTTGCTCTGCTTTTATTTCTATATTTGAAGAATCAATTAACTCGTTACAAATTTCTTTTATTGTTATTGAACCATATAAGTTACCGTTTTCCATAACCTCTTTATAAATTTTGATTTTGCATCCCTTTAACTTTTCTGCATATTGTATTGCATTCTTTTTTTCAATTTCATTTTTTTTAATAATTTCTGCTTTTTTATTTTCAAAATGGGCGATATTTTCTTTTGTTGGCAATATAGCTTTTCCATTTTTTAGTAAAAAGTTTCTTCCGAAACCATCCTTAACATTTACCTTTTCACCAATGGTTCCAAGTTTTTTAATATTTTCTAGAAGTATAACTTTCATAATTAATTCTTTACGTAAGGTAATAAAGCTAAAGCTCTAGCTTTTTTTATTTCTCTAACCAATATCTTTTGTTTAGAATGAGACACATTTGTAATTCTTGTTGGAAGTATTTTAGCAGAATCTGAAATATATTTTTTTAATAATTTAATATTTTTATAATTTAATTCTTCAATACTTTTTTTTGCCAGGGGGCAACTTTTTTTACCAAATTGAGATATTTTAGAACCTAACCCAAAACTACTTTTTTTCTTTGTTTGTTTTCTTTTCATTTTAATTTTTTTCTATTGATAGTTCCGAATCTTCTTTTGGCAGACTCTTAAGTTTAATAGACAAAAATTTGATTATTTTTTCATCAAATTTTTCATATTTCTCAATCTCTTTTATGGAATCTTTACTTCCCTCTAAATATAAATTTCTGTAATAACCTTTATTGTTCTTTTTAACTTGATACGCAAGATTTCTTAATCCCCAGTCTTCAGTTTTATGAATTTTACCAGAAGATTTATTTAGAATATCTTCTATTTTCTTTTCAATATTTTCGATGTCTTTTTTATTAGCCTCTGGAGCGGCGATATATGTATGTTCGTAAATGTTCACAAATTTTGTTTTATAGTTTAAAAAAATGGTTAAATATAAGAGTATTAATTTTTATTCAATAGATATATTTTATTAAAAATGAAGAAATGTATAGTTTTTCCAGGTCAAGGATCACAATATCTAGGTATGGGTAAGTATTTGTATGACAATTTTAGCGTATCAAAACATATTTTTGATGAAGTTGACGACGCCTTAAATACAAAACTGACTAAAATTATTTTTGGTGATAATCAGAATGAATTAAATTTTACCGAAAATACTCAGCCTGCTATTATGGCTGTTAGTATTGCTACTTTAGAAGCATTAAAAAAGGATAGGGGAATTGTAATCGATGACTTTAATTATTGTGCCGGGCATTCTTTAGGTGAATATTCTGCTTTGGTTGCTGCAAAGTCAATTAAATTATCAGATGCAGCAAAAATACTTAAAAAAAGAGGCCAGGCAATGCAAAATGCAGTTCCATTAGGTCAAGGCGCAATGGCAGCAATTTTAAATATTCAGGTTAAAGATTTGGAAAATTTTATTAATAAAAATAATTTTTCTACAATTGAAATTTCCAACGATAACTGCCCCGGACAATGTGTGGTAAGTGGTAAAAAACAAGAGATAAATGGTTTAACTATTTTATTAAAGAATGAATTAAAAAAAAAAGCAATTTCTTTACCAGTAAGTGCCCCGTTTCATTGTAAAATGATGAAGCCTGCTGCAGAAGAGTTACAAAATTTTTTAAGAAATTTTGAGATTAATGACCCAATTATTCCAATTGTTTCTAATGTAAGTGTATTGCCAGAGAAATTAAATACTGAAATAAAGAAATTATTAATTGATTGTGTCTATAATAGAGTGCGTTGGAGAGAAATAATTGAGTTTTTTTATAATAACAACATTATAGAGTGTATAGAATGTGGACCTGGAAAAGCTTTAACAAACATGTTTAGAAGATTTGAATTTAATATTAGGTGTATAAAAATAGATAATATTGAGGATATTAAAAATTATGTATAATTTAAAAAATAAAAAAGTTCTAATAACTGGTGGATCAAGAGGTATTGGGTATGCTATTTTGAAAGAATTTTATTTGAATAATTCTGAAATTCTTACAATTGGTTCGAATATGATTAATTTAGAAAAAGTTAAAAAAGATTTTCCTAAAATTAATATAAAACAATTGGATCTAAAAAATTATGAAAACCTTAAAGAAAATTTTCCAAAATTTATCGACGAAATAGGTGGAATTGATATTTTAATAAATAATGCAGGCATTACAAAAGATAATTTAACTTTAAGGATGAAAGAGGAAGAATGGAAAGACGTAATTGATGTTAACTTAAATTCTGTATTTTTTATGTGCCAATTTGCAATCAAAGTTATGATAAAAAAAAAACAGGCAGTATTGTTAATATTACATCAGTAGTTGGCCATACTGGTAATGCTGGCCAAGCCAATTACACTGCATCGAAAGCAGGCATTGTTGCAATGACAAAGTCATTGGCGAGGGAGTACTCAAAAAAAAACATAAGGCTAAATTGCGTTTCACCAGGGTTTATAATCACAGATATGACAAAAAATCTTAAGGAGGAGTATCAGAACGAACTTTTAAAAAATATTCCAATAAATAGGCTAGGGAGTGGGAAAGATGTTGCTAATGCTGTTATATTTCTAGCGTCAGACGCATCGTCATACATTACTGGCGAAACAATACATGTTAATGGTGGTATGTATATGGCTTGATTAAGTTAAAGTTATCATTTAAAGGAATTATATAAACTAAAGGAGAATTTATGAGTGAAGTAAAAGAAAAAGTAAAAAAAATAATCGTTGATCATCTTGGTGTTGATGCAGCCAAAGTAACTGACGAGGCTAGTTTTATTGATGATTTAGGAGCAGACAGTTTAGATACAGTTGAATTAGTAATGGCATTCGAAGAAGAATTTGGGTCTGAAATTTCAGATAGTGAAGCAGAAAAAATTCTGACAGTCGGAGATGCAGTAAAGTTTATTGAGAGTAATTCAAAGTAGTTTATTTAGGTTTTGGTTTTAGATAATTGTTTAATAATAATAATTTCATCACCATCAGGTGTTGGAAAGACAACTATTACTAAAAGACTGAAAAGAAAAATCAATAAATCTTACTTATCGATTTCTTGCACGACAAGAAGTCCAAGGAAAAATGAGCGTAATAAAAAAGATTATTTTTTTGTATCTAAAGAAAAATTTTTAAAATACAAAAAACAAAAAAAATTTATTGAAACAGCAAAAGTACATAATAATTTTTATGGAACTTTTAAAAGTGAATTAAAGAAAAATTATAAAAAAAAGCAAAGTTGTTTTTTTAGATATAGATTGGCAGGGTGCAAGAAATATAAGAAAAAAAATTAAAGACAATTGTTATTCTTTTTTTTACTACCACCAAGTTTATCAATTTTAAAAAAAAGACTTATTAAAAGACACTCAGATAATACAAGATTAGCTTTTTCTAGATTGTTGTCCGCTAGAAAAGATTTAAAATACTGGGATGAATATGATTTTATTTATATTAATGACAAATTAAATACCTGCGTAAATGAAATTTCAAAAAAAATTAAAGATCTTATTATTGAAAAAGATAAACGAAAGAGCTTTAAACAAATCGTAAAAAAATTATAGTTATATAACATTACATAATTTAAAAAAAACTTCGTCATCAATATTTTCCGCCCTAAGGTTATAGAGTTTATGTAAATTAAATTTTTCAATTTGTTTAATTGAAAAATTTTGTATTATTTTCTTTTTATTTATTTTTCTTCTTTCATTAAAAAAAATTTGTGTAATTTTTTCTAATTTTTTAAAACTATTCCTTTTAATTTTATTTATTTTATGAGGTATGAATTTCAAAACTATTGTATCTACTTTAGGGCTAGGAAAGAAATTATTTTTTGTTACTATGATTTTCTTTTCTATAGAAAAAAAAGCCCTACATAAAATTGATAATCTGCCGTATTTTTTTGTATTTAGATTTGCAATTATTTTTTCTCCCAATTCTTTCTGAAACATAAGAATCATATTATTGATACAATTATAAGAATTTTGAATTTCGCACCATTTTATCACAAGTTCAGAAGATATATTAAATGGTAGATTAGAAACTATAGAAAAATTTTCGTTTTGAAAGAGCTTTCTTTCATTGATTTTTAAGGCGTCTTCAAAAATAATTTTATCTAAAATTTTTTTCTGTACATAATTTTTTTTTAAATCTTTATCCACTTCTATGCCGATAAACTTTTTTGGATTATCGCAAATAATTAAATTAGTTAAAGCTAAATTCCCAGTTCCTATTTCTAAAATATTTTGATTTTTTATTTTTTCATTTAGTAAAATTTTTTTAGCAATACCGTTATTTATTAGAAAGTTTTGACCATATCGTTTTTTATACATTTATTTTTTTTGAGCAAAAATCAAGGCATCTTAAAAAACTTTCATTATTGACTCTATTATTTTTGTTTTTCAAATCTTGTGCTGGCCCATGATCTGGTGATAATCTTAAAATTTTTTTTCCAATAGTTATATTTATACCATCAAATTTATTTATAGTTTTAAAAGGTATCAAGACCTGGTCGTGATACATTCCTATAAAAACTTTATGATTTAAATCATTCATAAAGGCTGTATCTGCTGAAATTGGACCTTCGATATCAATACCCAATTTTTTTATTTTTTTTACAGTTTTATAAATCACATCTATATCTTTGTTTTTTTTATTAAAGTCTTTACCTGCATGAGGGTTCAAGCCAAGAATACATATTCTTATTTTTTTATTCATTTTTTTATAAAAATTCACAATATTTAAGATGCAGTTCCTTATTTTTTTTTCCGTAATTTTCTTTTCTACATCTTTCAATTGAATGTGTGTAGTAAGAGGGCACACTGAAAAGTTTTTTTCATTATATAACAACATATTTTCATTTTTCTTTTTATCTAAATAATATGAAAAAAACTCTGTATATCCTGGGTATTTACTACTAAGAAATTTTTTTTTATTTAATGGCATGTTTAAAATTAACCACCTTTTATTTGCTTTGCATGTTGTAATTGCTTTATTTGTGATATTTGTGAGATAATCAATTTGTTTATTTTTTTTAAAAACTATATTTATAAATCTAAATTTCTGATTTTTACTAAACTTATTGTATATTTTAATGAACTTTTTTTTAGATCCTATAAAAAATATTTTTTTAATCTTAACTTTTAATAAATAATTATAAGATTTTAATATTATTTTTTCATTTATACTTTCTGAGTCGGTTAGCAAAATACAGATTGAATTCATTTTATATTTTTTATTAAATACTTTCTCTTCACTTCATTATAAAACGTATTTGAAAGAATATTTATTTTTTTAGTTTTTTCCATCTCGATCATCTCCTCTTTTTTCTCTAAATCTATTTTCTTAATTTTCATGTTTTCTTCTATTTCATTCATATTAATTTCAAGCTTTTTAGAAAATAATATTGCAATTAGCTTATTCCACTTCATTAAAATTTCAACTTTGTTGAATAGATATTCTCGGATTTTTTTGTGATCGTCCTCATTTAAATTATAATTTTTAATTATTTGAGATACACGAACATTCACAGATGATGCATCGATTTTAATTTTATTTGTTTCAATTTTTTTTATTTTCTCTTCTATCAGATTGTTAAGTAAAATTTTTTTTTCAGAATCAGCTAATTTTCGTTTTTTCAAAATTTCATTGATTGTTATTTCTTTTATTAAATCAATATTTGTAATTGAATAATTATTTACTTTGACAATCGATCTAATTTCATTAGCTTTTAAGTGATCAAAAAAAAAAAAATAAAAATAAAATTAAAACTATTTTCATGTTAATTAATGAATTCTGTAAGATCAGGCCCCAAACTATCCGCGAAGGGTTTTATAGTAATTCCAAATATTAATGTTTTTGTATTTTGCAGGTCTTTATCAGAGTAAAAATCTTTTGAGTAAATTAAAGAACTAGTTATACAGTCGTTTTCATAATTAAATGAAAATCGGTTATATTCAGTAGAATCTGTCATTAAATTTCTTTTATTATTAAACTTTAAATAATAATTTTTTGAAAATATTTTCGATAATTCAAGTGTTCCATATTTTTCATTACCGATATGTTCATTTTTTTCATCAAATGTAAAATTAGCTAAAAATCCATTATAAACACCTTTTAAGGTAATATTATTTCTAAAAATGTCAGAAAAGTCATTATTTAGATTGTACTTATAATTAATACTAAGCATATTCTGATTAAAGTTATCTAAAAAATTTAATTTATTAATATTATCAGTCTTATATTTTTCAATTTTTCTTCCAAATATATTGAAATCAAAATCTCCAACAAAATCGGATGTTTTATTGTTTAATGACGATTTGTGTGGCAAATTATCTTTACGATTTTTTCGAACAACTTGACCAAAACTAAATTTTGATGAATATAGTTTTTCTATATAATTGAATTTATTTTTATTAATCTTATACTCAAAACCATACCCACCACTACCACCGGTTTCAATTGCATCGGTATTATTGGTTCTATTCATGGAAAATACATCTGAGTAATCTAAAATTTTATCCTGATTTCTGGCGTTTTGCATTGTACCAGTTGTATATTTTATAAATAATCTAGGGGTAATTGATTGAAATGAAGTTTTGTCTATTTTAACCAGTGGCCACTCATTATCAGCTCCAATTGTAACATTACTATTAATATTAATATTATTATCCAAACCAGTGACATTATCACTATATATATTTTTGTTAAAAAATGAAAATTTTATCGAGGATCCTATTCCAGAATTTTTAAATACATATTGCCGCCCTGATAAAGATAAATTATTTTTAATGTTTAATTGTTTTTGATCTTTCTCAAATTTTTTTCCTTGAAAATAACTATTAAAATTTGAGTTATAATATTTATTTTTTTTTGAGTTAAATGAAAAAACTCCGTCCGGTAAAAAATAAGTATATTTTGAGTTATCTGTAATATCTAAATTTTCATATACTCCAGTTTTTAGATCTATTCTTTTATTTTCATCATAAGATTGTATTCTTACAATATTCTCTAAAGTACGGATATTTTCTCTAAATAATATTGTATTTAATTTATTAATTTTAAGATAATTTTCCTGAGATACTCTTTGAAGTTTGAAATTGATTTCGTTATTTTTAAATATTATATTTTTTTTCTGACCAGAATAGTCTAAAAAAAAATAACTTCTAGATCCTTCAGTTCTTCCTTGCTTATCTAGTCTTTTGTATCCTTCTGAGTAACTGGTTTCTACATTTAAAAAACCATTTTTAAATGCTTGTCTATAACTTGTGTTAAATATATGATTTTCATCAAAATAATATATTGGAGTAACTGTTAAGTCTTTATCTTTTGATATTGCTATGAAGTATGGTGCCTTTATAGTTCTACCTAAATTTTCAATAGTTTTTATTACAGGCGGTAAAAAACCACTACGTCTTTTAACGGATGGATCCGGATGAGTTATATATGGTGTATACAAAATTGGTAATTTCCTTAATTTAAAAAAGGCGTGTTTATGAGTGATTGTTTTTCTTTTATTATCGTGAATAATTTTCTTACTCTTTAATGACCATGAAGGACAAAATTCTCCTTTATCGTTTTTTATTTTTGAACATGAAGTAAATTCACCGTCATCTAATTTCGTTATTTTATTTTTATTATCGATTTTTCCTCTTTTTGATTGTAAATATGAACCGTCGGATGTTTTAGCTTTAATATAAGTTCCGCTACCTTTTTCAGTAATTTCGTTATAAGTAAATCTTTTAAAAAAAAACTTATTTTTTTCTTCATCAGTAAAAATTACATTACCTCTGGCATTAATAATTTTTGATTTAATATTATAAGAAAACTCTTCTGCAGTTAAATTTTTATCACTATCTAAAAATTTTGAATTACCTATAGTCTCGATTATTCCTTTGTTTTTAAAATAAATAATTCTATCCGCGAATATTTTTTTTCCATCTGCATTTGTAGCAGACGCATTACCCTCTGCTATTATTTTATCCTCTGTATTTAAGTAATTAACTTTTTCAGCTTTAATTTCAAATTCATTAGATAAAGCTTTGCTGCAAACAAAGATTAAAAAAAATACAAAAAAAAATTTGTTTAACTTTTTATTCACAAAATTATTCATCACTCCTTAATAAACTATAGGTTGAAAATGTCATAATCAATATAACAGGCATCCAAACTGACAAAACTAAAGGAATTTTGCCACTTTTTCCAAAAGCAATAGACAGGTCTGCTAGAAAATAAACGATAATACCTGTCAAAATTCCAAAAAAAGCATAAAGAAAGTTATTGAATCTATAATTTGCCTTAATTGTAAAGACCGTTGAAAGTATTATCATTGAAAACAGTAACAAAGGAAGAGACAGATATTTATTTAATTTTATAACTAATTCTTGACCATAATAGCCCCTTTGCCTTAATTGTTGCAATTCATAAAAAATATTCCAAATAGAAAAAACGTCTGAATTATTAAAAAAATTTTTTAATTTTTCAAAATCTATTTGACTAAAATATTTATAGTTTTTTATTGTTTTGTTTTCGTTAAAAAAACTTTGATTAGCATTATCGATTCTCCAAACTTTGTCCATTATATTTACATTCTGTCCATCTATCCTTGATTCAAATTTATTATCTTTAAATATAAATATTGACATATTTTTTAAATTATTAAAATTTTCATCTTTTACTAAATCTGCTCTTATTATGTTTGTGTTATTATTTTTATTTTCTTTAATCCATATACCAGTATCACTCATGATGATTAGATTTTCATTATACGAATATTTGGTCTTAACAGTTTCATAATACTTTGACAATTCAGATGAAATTGGAGATAAAATTAATACAATAAAAATACCTATAATTAACGAAAAAATTCCTGGAACAAGTGTAATAAAATTTTTTGAAAAACCAGACAAACTCATTGGTGTAATTTCATTGTTTCTTAAAAATTTAACGTAAAAAAAAATTCCTGAAAATAGAAAAATAAAAGGCGATAGATTTAAAATTAAAGTAGGAGATTTAATTAAACTTAATACTAAAGTTTTAAAAAAAAAATTATCAGATATGTCTTTATCTTTAAAAAATAAAATTTCATCAATGTACGTAATAAGAATAATTAAAGATGAAAACATAATTGTAAATATTAATAATGAAAAAGAAAATTCTTTTATTAAATACTTGATTAGCAAGTTAGGAGTATATCTCTTCACAATTTTGACTCACTCTTAATAAATTTATAAAGGATATAATTGGTAAAAATAAAGAAAAAAATTAATGAGTATACGTAAAAAAAAGTGTAATTAATATTTTTTCCACTTAAATTTAAAATTATTTGATTAATTATTAGTAGAGCAACAGAGAGCATATAAATAACAATTCTAAGTTTTTTTTGGTTTATTTTATCTTCATTTGTAAAAAGTAGAAAACATATCAACGTTGATATGATTAAAATCAAAAAAGGTTTAATCAACCTTGAATTAATTTCTACTCTTAAATCAATTCTTTTTACAGTAGACAATTGTTTATCTTCTAATCTTTTGTACAACCAACCAATTTGCCTCTCAGAGAATTTCGGAGTTTTTATATTTTTAAGTTGATATTTAGAAAAATCAAAAATTGTACTATTAAAATTTATAAAATTTATTTTATTATTATTTTTTTCTTGAGTAGTACCATTAAATAATTCAAGATAGGAATTTTCTCCATCTGTTAGCACCCTACCTTTTTGAGCAGTAATTATTCTAGATTTTTCGTATATAAAAATTCCATTTAAATTTCCTTTTTTGTCATTATTTTCAACATAAATTGTCAAACCTCTTAATGGCGAATTAAAATTTTTTTCTTTTACTAATGCATTAATAAGAGTAAATTTAGACTCTCCAAGTACTAGTCTTCCCTGATGCGAACTCCATGGCGCTATAAATATTGACAAGATTAAATGCATTAAGAGTACAACAATACCAATCGACATACATAATGAGTAAATCTGAAATTTACTTATTCCTGAAAGCCAGTAAATACCAAATTCCTTTGCATCATTTAATTTTGCAAATAAAAAAAACATTGAAATTATAAAATTTAATAAAAATAAATTTTTTAATATTTTGGGGTAACTGAATAATAAATATTTAAAGTATACATTTACAGGATTTCCAAATTCGGTAATTAACTCCAAAAGCCTTGCCGCTTGCGTAAACCAAATTAGCAAAGAAAAAGATAAAGATATTAGTAAAAATATTTTAAAAAATTCTAAAAAAAAGTATTGGAATATCTTGTTTTTAAGCATTTAAAGTGTATTAACCTTTTTCATAATTTAAATGTTTAATATTTCAACAAAATACAGTAAAAATTTTGATTTTAGAGCAATATTAGTATCTAAGAACTCTAATTTGGGGAGTTTAAGATCCTTTATTGATGTCAAATCTGCTAACGATCTTAAAAATAAAGCATCACAAAATAAAAGAGGCTACACTTTTATTTCACAAATCAATAATTCAAAATTTAAAAACTTTTATTTTTTTAACATAAATGAAAAAATGATTGATTATGAATACCAAGATTTAGGTGGTCTTATAGTTTCAGAGGCGTTATCACTTAAAAAAAATAAAATAGAAGTTTTATTTGATACTCTTCCACAAAATTTGAAAAATAATAAAAAAATAATTCAAAATATTCTAATAGGTATTATGTCAAAAAATTATTCTTTTAATAATTATAAACAAAAAGATAAATCAAAAAAAATAAAAACTATTACATTAGTGTGCTCTAATAAAAATTTTATTAAATATGCGCTTAACTATGCTAAAAGTATTGATGCGGGAGTTACTGAAACAAGAAATTTAGTAACAACTCCACCCAATATTTTAAATCCAAATAATTTTGTCAACCAGGTTAAAAAATTGAAAAAAGTTGGTTTAAAAATTGAAATTCTTGATGAGAAAAAATTAGAAAAACTTGGTATGCGTGCACTTTTGGGTGTTGGTCAAGGAAGTTCAAATAAAAGTTATGTTGCTATAATGCAATGGAATGGAGCTATGAAAAATTCTAGACCATTAGGATTTGTAGGTAAAGGTGTATGCTTTGATACTGGAGGAATATCATTAAAACCTGCACGTTTTATGGAAGAGATGAAATATGATATGGCAGGTGCAGGTACCGTCACCGGTTTAATGAAAACTCTGGCAAGTAGAAAAGCAAAAGTAAATGCGTTTGGCATAATAGGATTAGTTGAGAATATGCCAGATGGGAATGCGCAAAGACCCGGTGATGTAGTAAAATCCTATAGTGGAAAATCAATTGAAATTTTCAATACAGATGCTGAGGGAAGATTAGTTTTGGCTGATTTACTGTCTTACGCTGAAAAAAGATTTAAACCAAAGTTTATGATAAATTTAGCAACTTTAACTGGAGCTATAATAATTGCATTGGGTAATGAATTTGCAGGATTATTCTCCAATAATGATCAGTTAGCTAATAGGATAAATAAAGTAAGTTACAAAGATAATGAGAAAGCATGGAGATTACCTCTTAACAAAAATTTTGATAAATTAATTGATTCTCAGATTGCAGATGTTCAAAACATTAATTACTCTGGTGGGGCGGGTTCAATTACTGCAGCCCAATTTTTACAAAGATTTATTTTAAACAAAACACCTTGGGCTCATCTAGATATTGCAGGTATGGCTTGGAATAAAAAAGTAACCAAAACTATCCCTGCCGGTGCAACTGGTTACGGAGTAAAACTTTTAAATAGATTGGTAGAAGAATATTATGAGTGAAAAAACTTTGTCACTTATAAAGCCTGATGCAGTCGAAAGAAACTTAATAGGTAAAATTATTCAGATATTTGAGGATAATGGTTTGGTTGTGGAAGAAATGAAAAAAGTTCATATAGATCTTGAATTTGCAAAAAATTTTTATTCAACTCATTCTAAAAAACCTTTTTATAATGATCTTTGTAATTATATATGTTCAGGACCATTAGTAGCTTTAGTTCTTAGAGGTGATAACGCAATACAAATAAATAGAGATTTAATGGGGTCGACTAACCCAAAAGAGGCAAAATCTGGGACTATTCGAAATCTGTACGCGTTATCAATAGATAAAAATTCAGTTCACGGATCAGATTCCCATCAAAACGCTCAAATTGAAATTGATCTATTTTTTAATATTAAATAATTTTCTCTATAGCTTCGATATAGGCTTTGTGTTCTAACTTAAGTATTCTTTTAGCTAATGATCTGGGAGTGTCCTTCTTTAGTATTTTAATTTTTTTTTGAACAATTTTTTTTCCAGAATCTAGTTCATTGTTTACAAAGTGTACTGTGCATCCTGAATATTTATATTTTGCTTTTATAGCCCTTTCGTGAGTATTGAGTCCTTTTAATTTTGGTAGAAGCGAAGGGTGAATATTTAATATAGGTATTTTTACTTCTTTTAAAAAATACGGAGAAAGTATTCTCATAAATCCTGCAAGACAAATAATATCAATCTTAAATTTTGAAATTAATTTTATAGCTCCTTTTTCAAATAGCTGTATTTCTTTGTCAAAAATATAATTTTTAATTTTATTCAATTCAGCAAATTTTAAACCACCTGCATTAGCTTTATTTGATAATACAAGTTCAATTTTAAATAAACTTTTATTTAATTGTGAATATTTTATTAGGTTGTTTAAATTTGAACCTTTTCCTGAGATAAAGACTGCAATTTTTTTTTTAGAATTTAATCTTTCCATTTAGAGTAACTTTTTTTGATTTGAAGCTAATTATTTTTCCAATTACATATGGCTTAAATTTTTGCGGAAAGACATTTTTAATTTTATTTAAGTTATTTTTATTGATAATTAAACAGAATCCTACACCACAGTTAAAAGTTTTTAACATTTCGACATCTGAAATATTATGATTTTTTAAAAACTTAAATATTTTTAAAGTCTTTATTTTATCTAAATCAATTTCAACAGCTTTACTTTTTGGTAAAACTCTGGGAAGATTTTCAATAATACCCCCGCCAGTTATATTACAACAACCATTTAACAATCCTTTTTCATGTAGTTTCAAAATTTCATTTACATAAATTTTTGTAGGTATTAACAGTTTTTTTAACAATTTTTTATTATTAAATTTTTTCAATTTTAAAATATATCTTACTAAAGAGAAGCCGTTTGAGTGCAAACCTGAAGAAGGTATCGCCAACAGCAAATTGTCATTTTTAATTTTTTTACCATCTAATATTTTTTCTTTATCAACTATACCTACTGAAAACCCAGCAAGATCAAATTTATCTTGATGATAAATACCTGGCATTTCAGCTGTTTCTCCTCCAGATAAATAGCAATTTGAAATTTTACAGCCTTTATAAATACCTTTTAATATATTTTTATATTTATTTTTATTAACTTTACTAATGGCGATATAATCTAAAAAAAATAATGGCTTAGCACCTTGAACAATTAGATCATTGACACACATTGCGACTAAATCGATACCAATAGTATCAAATTTTTTTAATTTATTTGCTATTTCTAATTTTGTACCAACGCCATCAGTTGCAGATACCAAGATTGGACTTTTAAAGTTATATGGATTTATATCAAACAAAGAGCCAAAACCACCTATATTTTTAAATCCTGGTATACTTGATCCTTTAATTTTTGTTTTATTTGACAGGTTTGATATATACTTTATCAATTTATTTGTATTAGATGTGTCAACTCCACTATTTTTATATGTTAACTTTTTTTTATGCATTTGTTTAAAAAATTAATTTTAATATTTACTGTATTCTTATTTTTTACCAAGGCAAACGCTAGTATTTATATTGTTGATAATTATGTATTTATATCGTCAATAGAAAAAATAAAAAAAAATCGCGATTTTGTAATAAAAGAAATAAAGCAGAAATCACTTAATGATTTCTTAAAATCGATTACTATTAAAAGTGATTTTAAATCTTTAGGAAAAATTAAAAACTACCAAGAATATTTTAAATTATTTATTGTTAAAAATGAATATAAAAAAAATAATAAATATGAATTATTATGCAAAATAGAATTTGACAAAATAAAAATTGAATCCTTTTTTAAAAAAAAAAATATTAAGTACATAGGTTTTAAAAGTAATCCAATTTTAGCGATTATACTTAATAAAAAAAATGATAAATTAGATATTTGGCCTTCAGAAAAATTTGATCTTTATTGGGGAAAAGTTTCAAATAATTTATTAAATATTTTTCCACCCAATGGAGATCTTACAGACATAAAATTATTAAATAATATAAATATAAGATCATACCAGATTGCAAGACTTGATAAAATAGCAAGTAATTACGGTGTTAGAGATTATATTTTTATTTTATTTGATTCAGATAGTTTAAATAAAAAAGAAAATGTTTTTGTTAAGTCTCAATTTAATGAATTAAAAACATCAAAGAAGTATGATCTCGCTGATTTTAATCAAATCAACCTAAATCTTTTTTTTGAAAAAGTTTCATATGATTTAAACAATTCTTGGAAGGAAATACAGATTTTAGCACCTGCTAAAGTAACGACTTTATTATTTGATTATAAATTAAATAAATTATCTGATTATAGTTTTATTAAAGGTATTTTTAAAAAAAATAAAAATATTGATACAATTAGAGATATTGAAATTACTAATCAGTTATATTCTGGAAAGATCATTTATTCTGGAACTTTAGAGCAATTAAAAGAATTTTTTTATGACGAAGGTTTTGTTTATAGTAGAAATGGAAGTAGATTTTACTTATCAAAAAAATGACTGAACAGCAGATTTTTAACTTTGATACAAATACAACATATTTAGAAGATAATTTTATTAAAGATTCGTCAAATATAGAAATATTAGATTATTTTTTAAAATTTCCAAATTGGGAAAATAAATTAATAAATTTATTTGGTGTTAAAAAATCTGGCAAAACTTTTTTATTACATATTTTGAAAAATAAAAAAAATTTTTTTTATTTAAATGATATAGAAGCTTTTGAAAAAAATTTTGAAGAGCTGTTTCTTAAAAAAAAATTAATTGTTGATAATATTTCAATAAGCGAAAATAAATTATTCTCATTAATTAATCATTTTATACAACACAATAAATATTTAGTTATATCATCAACTATACCACTTACATCGCGTATTATTATGTTAAAAGATTTGAAGTCAAGACTAAGTCAATTTCACTTACTTGAAATTAAGAACCCCAGTGATAACCTTGTCTATTCTTTAATACTTAAATACTTTTCAGATAATCAGGTCAATATTCGTAAAGAACTAATACAAAATATAGTAAAAAAAATTGACAGGTCTTATCCTAGGATAAATACTTTTTTGTCTAAATTAAATAATTTAAGTATAGTTAAAAAAAAAAAATAGATTACAAATTAATTAATCAGGTATTTGACTCAATGGTTTAAAATTTTCTAAAATAAACTTTTTTTTCCCTTTGATTATTTTCTCATATAAACTATAATATATTTTGTATCTCCATTTTGAGTTTTTTTTTATATTTTTATAATTTTGAAAATCATATCTTGATGCTATTAAATTTGCATCAATAGAATATTTTTTTGATACTAAATATCGAAAAAATTCTAAACATTTGATTTCAATTTCATTATAATTTTTACTTAATTTCGTTTTAGAAATTTTCTTTAAAAATTTAATTAAGTCTTTTTTTTCTTCACCGGAAAAAAATTTATTTTTTTTTATAAAGTCAAATTTTTTTTTCTTAATCATCAATATAATATCATCATCTTTTAAAATCCAATTTTTCGGTAAATTTTTAATTTTACTTTTGTTGTCTCTTATTTTTAAAAAATTAGTAAATTCTTTCTTTTTATATATCTGAAATCCAAGTTTTTTTTTAAACTTAGCATTTATACCTTTGTTTTTTTTTATATTTTTAAGAAATAAATTAAATTCCTCTTTTACGAAATCTAGCTTTTTAAATTTTTTTAAAGTTTTAATTTGTAAAGTATGTATTTTTTTAAGATATAGAACATCCTTTTTTAAATAATTGATTTGTGATTTTGTAATTGGTCTTTTCAACCAATTCGTATTTTGATGTGATTTATCTATTTTTTTTTTACAAAATTTATTTACAGTATTTGCATATGAAATATTTTTATCTAATCCTAAAAATCCCGCAGCGATTTGAGTATCAAAAAAGGGTTCTATATTTATTTTGTGATTGATGAAAATTTCAATATCTTGACTTCCACCATGTACAATTTTTAGTTTTTTCTTAGATTTTAGCAAATCCTTAACAATTTTTATGTGTGAGGGATATTGCAAAATATCAAAAATAAAAAATTTTCTGCCATCAGAGATAGTAATAATAGATAACTGTGAATAATAAGTTTTTTTTCTTTCAAATTCAGTATCCACGCATACAAAATTTTTTTTAACAAAATATTTTTTAAATAAATCTATTTTTTTTTGATTATTTATGATCATTATATTGTCTTGTTTTTTAGTTTTTTTATATATACTAGCAATTATTTTAAATGATAACTTATAGAACTCATACATGTGGAGAATTAAATAAAGACCATAAGAATCAGGCTGTATCTTTATCAGGATGGGTACACAAAAAAAGAGATCATGGAAATCTTCTTTTCATAGATTTAAGAGACAATTACGGGATTAGCCAATGCGTTATCGAAAAAGGACATAAGAACTTTTATGACTTAGAAAAAATTTCATTAGAAACCGTAATAAAAATAGATGGTAAAGTCTTAGAGCGATCATCGGATACAATAAATTCTGATTTAAAAACTGGCGATATTGAAATTTCAATCAATAATTTTTTAATATTAGGCGAGACTAAAGATCTTCCGTTGCCGGTTTTTTTAGATGAAGATTACTCAGAAGATATTAGATTAAAATATAGATTTTTAGATTTAAGAAGAAAAAGAATTCATGAAAATATAATTCTAAGATCTAATGTAATTTCTTTTATCAGAGAGGAAATGAAGAAACTCGGTTTTTTAGAATTTCAAACGCCAATTCTTACTTCATCAAGCCCAGAGGGTGCAAGAGATTTTCTTGTTCCGAGCAGGCTTAATCCTGGAAAGTTTTATGCTTTACCACAGGCACCTCAACAATTTAAACAATTAATTATGGTTGCTGGTTTTGATAAGTATTTTCAAATTGCACCTTGCTTTAGGGATGAGGACGCACGTGCAGATAGAAGTCCGGGGGAGTTTTACCAACTTGATATTGAGATGTCTTTTGTAAATCAAGATGATATTTTTGATATTATAGAAAAACTGTTTATTAAAGTCTTTGACAAATTTTCAAAAAATGAAATTATCAGTAAAAAATTTCCAAGAATATCCTATGAAGAAGCATTACTTAAGTATGGTTCTGATAAACCGGATTTAAGAAATCCTTTATTAATATTTGATGTGAGCGATATCTTTAATAGGAAAGATGTAAAGTTTGAAATCTTTAAAAAATTAGTTTCTAAAGGAAATATAGTAAGAGCTATTGTAACTAAGAATACAATTGAAAAACCAAGAAGTTTTTTCGATGGTCTTGATAAATGGGCCAGAAGCGAAGGTGCTGCAGGATTAGCTTACTTTTCATTTGAAGAAATGAATGGTCAAATTTTTGGAAAAGGTACAGTTGGAAAATTATTCTCCCAAAATGCATTAAAAGAAATAATTAAAATTACAAAAGCAGAAATTGGTGATAGTATTTTTTTTGCATGTGGATCAAAAACCGAGGTTGAAAAAATATTATCTTCAGCAAGGAAAAAGATAGCTGAAGAGTTAGATTTGATCAATAAAAATAAATTTGCATTTTGTTGGATAGTTGATTACCCAATGTATGAATTTGATGAAAAAACAAAAAAAATTGTCTTTAGTCATAATCCTTTTTCAATGCCCCAAGGTGATTTGAAAAAGTTAGATTTTGATAATCCTTTAAATATTAAGGCATATCAGTATGATATAGTTTGTAATGGTGTTGAGCTTTCCTCTGGAGCAATAAGAAATCACATTCCAGATTTAATGTATAAATTATTTTCAATTGCTGGTTATTCAAAAACTGACACAGATAACCAATTTTCAGGAATGATAAACGCATTAAGTTACGGAGCCCCTCCACACGGAGGAATAGCGCCAGGAATAGACAGAATAATAATGTTATTAGCAAACGAGAGAAATATAAGGGAGGTGACGATGTTTCCAATGAATCAAAATGCTCAAGATTTAATGATGAATGCTCCATCTGAAGTTAAGAATGGTCAACTTAGAGATTTAAATATTAAAGTTTTAAAAAAAGATTAAACTTTTTTACTTTTAATATTCAGCCTAACATTAGTCAAATCGACAAGTTTTTCTTTATATTGGTTTCTTACAAAACCTTTGCTTGTTACATTTTTAAGCACGTCTAAAAATTTTACTTCCTCAGGACTTGAAATTTCAGTTGTTTCAGCTCTTTTAATTGAGGGTGTGTGAGCCAGGTCTTCTCGACCAAGATACGAAATGGCAAGTTCTCTAAATATATAGTCTAAAACTGAAGTGGCACTTAAAATTCTATCATTCCCATTAACTTTTCCTGATGGTTCAAATTTAGTATCAATAAATGCATCGACATATTCTTCTAATGGGACTCCGTATTGTAATCCAAGAGAAATAGCTATAGCAAAGTTATTCATCATTGACTTTACTAATTCTCCCTCTTTATTCGTATCGATAAATATTTCACCAATTTTGCCGTCCTCGTATTCACCAATATGTAAATATACTTTATTTGCTCCGATTGTAGCTTTTTGAATATAAGCTTTACGTCTATCAGGCATTCTTTTTCTAAAATTAAAATTCTTATCTTTTAAATTACTATTATTTTCTATCTTAATTGTCTTTGGAGTGTCACTGACACTGTTTTGTATTAAACTTTTTAGATCTTCACTTTGTTGATCAGATGTTTCTTTTTTAATTTCACCAACTGGTTTCGTTTTTCTTTTATTAAACTTAATGTCTATGATTTCAAATTTTCCATCTTCTCGCTTATCCAATTCTTTAAGCGATTCATTACTTACCTCATTGAGTTTATGACTTATCTTAAAAAGACAGGTGTAAAAACTCTCAGCTACAAATTTACTCATAATTTTTCCTTAGAATCGTTAATATTAGTTAGTTATCTAAGTGACTCTTTGTTATAAGTCTATTTAAAAAAAAACAACTATTAATTGTGTTAATGAAATTTTTTGCAATAATTTTTTCTTGGTGGAATGGCCAAACATTTGGAACTTTTTTGCAAACTTTAATTTATGGTAGTGTTGTTGGTGAAGATCAATTCGGAAATAAGTATTATCAAAACAAAAATGATACAAAAAGATGGGTTATTTATAATGGCACGGTGGATGCATCGACGATTCCACCGGAATGGCATTCATGGTTACACAAAATAATTAAGACAACACCTGATCAGGTAAAATTTAATAATTTTTATTGGCAAAAAAAACACAAAAAAAATTTCACAGGAACAGATAAAGCTTATAAGCCTGAACATAAAAAAACATTACCATATAAAAGATGGCAGCCAAAATAATTTTATTTCTTTTTTTAGTATTTTACAATTTTAAATCAATGGCTAATGAACTAATAAAAGTTTTGGATCAGGAGAGCAATTATGTTGAATTAAAAATAATAGATAAAATTACCTCAAGACTTACAGTGAGAAAATTAAAAATAAAAACTTTAAATAATGTCAAAGATTTTGAAATTTTTGTTGATAAATGTATTTTAGATAAAAGAAAAGGGTTTTTAGAAACGTCAGCTTTAATTCAAATTAAAGATAAAAAAGATAAGTCAAAAGATAGTGTTTTTTTATTTAATAATTGGATGTTTGTTTCAAATTCAACGATAAATGAAATTGAGCACCCAAACTACGATATATGGTTAAAAAGATGTATTTGACTATTTTAATATATCAGATTTAGTAAGCCAGTTGACATTATAATTTAATGTTAAAAAATCTTTATGTCTTAAAATCTCTTGATGTAAATCAATAGTAGTATTTATCCCAGAAATTACAAATTCATCTAAAGCTCTTAGAGACCGCGATATAGCAGACTTTCTATCTCTTCCATGAGAAATAAGCTTTGCAATCATGCTGTCATAAAACGGTTGAACTTTACAACCTTGATAAATAGCTGAGTCGACTCTAGTGCCAGGCCCTGATGGAATATGACAAGAAGAGATTGTACCGGCGCTAGGCTGAAAATTCTTTTTAAAATTTTCAGCATTAATCCTACATTCTATAGCGTGTCCATTAAAATTTATGCTTGATTGTTCTAAATCTAAATTGTTAGAGGATGCAATCTCAATTTGCCTTTTGACAAGATCTACCCCTGAGACTGCCTCTGAAACTGGATGCTCAACTTGCAATCTAGTATTCATTTCCAAAAAGTAAAATTCACCATTTTCATAAATAAATTCAAGTGTTCCTGCTCCCTTATATCCAAGTTTTGATATGCTATTAACTGAAGTTTCCAAAAGTCCCTCTCTTTCTTTGTCTGATAAAACAGGGCTTGGACTCTCCTCTATCAATTTTTGATATCTTCTTTGAACTGTACAATCTCTCTCTCCAAGATGAATTACTTTTTTCCCATCTGATAATATTTGAACTTCTATATGTCTGGGATTTTGAAAAAATTTTTCAATAAAAACTTCATCATTGTTAAAAAATTTTTTAGCTTCACTTCTGGCTTCAATTACATTTTTTTCTAAATCTTTACTTTCAAACACAATTTTCATGCCTTTTCCACCACCACCACCTGAAGCTTTAATTAAAACTGGGTAACCAATTTTTTCCGCAATTGCTTCCGCCTCTTTTATATCTATTATACCTTTGTCTGATCCTTTAATAGTAGGAAGACCAAGATCTTTTGCGATTTTTTTTGCCTCAATTTTATCACCCATTTTTTTTATCAAATTTGCTGATGGTCCAATAAAATTTATTTTGTGATCTTCTAAAATTTTCGCAAACTCGTAATTTTCAGATAAAAATCCATAACCAGGATGAATGGAATCTGCGCCGGTTAATTCATAAGCAGATAGTAAGCTCGGTATGTTAAGATAACTATCTGTTGCTTTGGAAGGTCCAATACAAATACTCTCGTCAGCAAGCTGAACATGCATTGCATCTTTATCGGCAGAAGAATATACAGCAACACTTTTAATATTTAATTCTTTACATGCTCTAATAACTCTTACAGCGATTTCACCACGATTTGCGATGAGTATCTTTTTTATCATTTGATTTTGATTAATTCTTGGTCAAACTCTACAGACTCTCCATCCTTTACAAGAATTTCCTCAACCTCGCCATCTTGTGTCGATACAATATGATTCATTGTTTTCATCGCCTCAATAATCAAAACGGTATCACCCTTTTTAACTTTTGAACCATTTGTAACAAATGGTTTAGCTCCAGGTTCTGCTGCTAAATAAGCAGTTCCAACCATTGGGCTCTTGACACCAACAAATTTGACTGATTGTTTAACTGGCGAAGATTGAGATGTGATATTTTTTTGAATTACACTCGGAGAAATTTTTGAGCTTTTGCCAACTTTTATACTTGTCTTACCGTCAGAATAACTGAGTTCTGTTAAATTCAATTCATCTAAAATTTTTACCAACTCTTTAATTTTTTCTTTTTTAATTTCCATCTAAAATATTTTTAATTCCTTTCAAGGCTAATTTATAACTGTTAATGCCTAAACCACAAATTACACCATTCACTACATTGCTTATTAATGATTTATGCCTGAACTCCTCACGTTTGTAAATATTCGATATATGAACTTCTATTTTAGGCAAATCTAAACTTTTGAGTGCATCATGAATTGCTATGGATGTATGAGTAAATGCAGCAGCATTTATAATTATTCCTTCGCTTTTATCTGATATTTGAATTTTATTAACAATCTCACCCTCTATATTTGACTGAAAAAATGATGTTTCTAAACCAATTTCTTTCCCATAGTCTGCAATTTCTTTGTTAATACTTTTTAATGTTAAATTACCATAAATATCAGGTTCTCTTTTTCCTAAAAGGTTAATATTTGGTCCATTTATAATTTCTATTTTTTTTGACATTTTGTTAATTGAAAAATATTAAGTCTTAATAATGTATATTGTTTTAAATGGCAAAAAGTTTGAAATACATAAAAAAGATACGATTCATCATCTTTTAAAGAAATTTGATATTAAGTCATCAAAAGTTGCTATTGAGGTAAATAAAGTTGTTATTCCAAGAGAAAAATATAGGAATTTTAAATTAAGTGAAAAAGATAGAGTTGAAATCGTAACGTTTATTGGCGGGGGCTAGTGAAAGACATATTTAGTTTAGGAAAACTTAAATTTAAATCACGACTTATTGTTGGAACTGGAAAATATAAAAATTTCACAGAAACAGCAAAAGCAGTTGAAGCATCTGGTGCAGATATTGTAACTGTTGCTGTTAGAAGAGTGAATATTACTGATAAAAAAGAACCACTACTTATGGATTATATTAATCCAAAAAAAATTAGATATTTACCAAATACAGCAGGTTGTTTTAATTCAGAGGATGCCCTGAGAGTACTAAGACTTGCGAGGGACAGCGGAGGATGGAACTTAGTTAAACTTGAAGTTTTAGGAGACAAAGAAACACTATATCCAAACATGAAAGAAACATTAAAATGTACAGAAATTTTAGTTAAAGAAAAATTTGAAGTTATGGTTTATTGTTCAGATGACCCAATAGCCTGTAAACAACTTGAGGATTTAGGCGCTGTAGCAGTGATGCCATTAGGTTCTTTAATTGGATCTGGTCATGGTATCCAAAATAAAAATACTATTAAACTTATTAAAAGCCGTTCAAACATTCCTGTAATTGTTGATGCGGGTATTCGATGTGCTTCGGATGCCACTATTGCAATGGAATTAGGGTGTGATGGAGTTTTGGTAAATACTGCAATTGCAAAAGCTCTTAAGCCTATATTGATGGCCGAGGCGATGAAATTGTCAGTCCAAGCTGGACGGAAATCCTATTTATCTGGAATGATGCAAAAATCTAATCTAGCGAAGAATTCGACAACACATCAAAGAAAAATTAAGTAAATTATATTATTATTTTTTAACTTTTTTCTTTTTGAATTTTTTTTGTGTTTTTTTCTTTCCATCTGATTTTATACTCTTATTTTTTTTAGTCTCTTCAATTTGAATCGATATTTCAGAATATGTATCTAATAATTTATTTTTACTATTTAAAAAATTTACTTTAAACTCGTTTGATAATAAATTTTCATTTTTTAAAAATAATGATTTAAATTTAAATTTTTTCTCAAAAAAATTTATTTCTTCTTTCATATTTTCCTTCATAAACAAAATAGTTTTTGGAGAAATTTCAATAGAAACTTTTTTTACTTTAGGTATATCAAATATTTTTTCTTCAACTTTTCTTAAAAGTTTTTCACAAAACGATTCTTTTGAAAGAACAGTTTCCCATTTAATATAACTCTCCCTCAATCTCTGTCTTGTCATTTCAAGCAAACCGAAATGACTTATTCTGCCAACTTGAGTTCTGGCTTTATCTGTTCTCAATGACTCTTTCATTTTTCTCTCAACTAATCTTCGGTTAGAAAAGTTTTCCATATCTATAAAATCTACTACTATTAGTCCTGCGAGATCTCTAAGCTTTGCTTGTCTTGCTATTTCTTCTGCAGCTTCGATATTAGTAGCTAGAGCTGTTTTTTCTATATTTCTTTCTTTTGTAGATTTTCCAGAATTTACATCAATTGCAACCAAAGCTTCGGTAGGATTTATTATGAGATAGCCCCCAGATTTAAGTGTAATTTTTGACTCAAAAATTATATTTAAATATTTTTCTATACCGGATGAATGAAAAAGGGGTATTTTATTTTTATATCTTTTGATTTTTTTTACATAATCACCAGCAATTGTTTCAGCATAACTTAAAGCTTTTTCATAAGAACTTTTACCGTCAATAATAATTTCTTTTATATCATTAGTTAAAAAATCCCTTATGGCTCTATAAATTAAATCTCCTTCTTCATGAATTAAACTTGGAGCATTTGAATTTAATGTTTTGTGTTTTATTTTTTCCCACATCCCTATTAATACACCCAAATCATTTGTAATATCATTTTGTGTTTTTTTAGCACCTGCAGTTCTCACAATAAGACCCATCGTATTGGGTATGCTTAACTTATTTATGATTTCTCTTATGTGTCGTCTGTCCTGAGTATTGAAAATTTTTCTGGATATTCCACCACCTTTAGCTGTGTTTGGCATAAGAACGATGTATTTGCCTGCGAGAGAAATATAGGTAGTTAAGGCAGCACCTTTCTTACCCCTTTCTTCCTTAACAATCTGAATTAATATAACTTGTCCAGGTTTTATAACTTCTTGAATTCTATATCTTTTTTTCCTCTTTTCTTTTATTTTTTCAATTTTTTTATCTAAATGATTTTCGTTATCACTGATCCCGTTTTCTAGGGTGCTTTCAATATTTTCACTTTCTGAGATAGGAACGTTTAATATTTCATTATTTTGTTTATTTTCATTAGCGTCAATATTTTCAGTAACCTTATTTAGCTCTTCTCTAATTTCTTCCTCTTCCTGTTTTAAGGCATTTTTGTCTACTTGTGGTAAATGATAATAATCGGATTGTATATCATTAAAAGCCAAGAATCCGTGACGTTCGTTTCCAAAGTCAACAAAAGCTGCTTGCAAAGACGGTTCAACTCTACTTACTTTTCCTAAATATATATTACCTTTTAATTGCTTTTTATTGATATTTTCAAATTCATATCCATCAACATTTCCGTTATTTGTGATTGCAATCCGAGTTTGTTTTGCTTGTGAAGCATCAATAAGAATTTTCTTCTCCATAATAAATCTCTCTTAATTTTATAATTTGTTTTAATTTTGAAATAAAAATTATTTATAGACATAATTGCCATATTTATATTATTTAAAGTATATTTAAAGATATTTTATGATTATAAATTTTAACAGAATATTAAGCTTAATACTAATAATGTCTTTTTTTGCTTTATTTTTACTTTTTTCTCTTTTTTGGTATTTTTCTAGTGATTTACCAGATTTTGCATTTTTAAAAACTTATAAGCCAGCAGTGTCAACAAAAGTATACGATATCAACGGCGATGTAATCGCTGATTTTTCAAGAGAAAAGAGGTCCTTTATAAATATAGACCAAGTACCGAAAAAGGTAATAAGTGCTTTTTTATCCGCGGAAGATAAAAACTTTTATAAACATCCAGGCATTGATGCGATTGGTATTACTAGAGCTGTTTTTAAAAATATCAAAAATATTATATCTGGTAAAAGATTAGAAGGAGCCTCAACTATTACACAACAAGTCGCAAAAAACTTCCTATTAAACTCCGATGTATCTCTCGCAAGAAAAGTTAAAGAAGCTATTCTTGCTTTCAGATTAGAAAAATCTTTATCCAAAAAAAGAATTTTAGAGCTATATCTTAATGAAATCTATTTAGGAGAAAGGTCTTATGGAATTGCTTCTGCCAGTATGACTTATTTTAATAAATCAATCAAAGATATAAATTTTTCAGAAGCAGCTTTGTTAGCCGCATTGCCAAAAGCACCAAGTAAATACAATCCTTATAGAAATTATAATACTGTAGAAAAAAGAAAAAACTGGGTTTTAAACAGAATGTATGAAAACAATTTCATAACAAAAAAACAATTTGAACAATCATTAAATTATAACATTAAGTTAAAAAAAAGAATTTTAAATATAGATATGTCACCGGCATATTTTGTTGAAGAAATAAGAAAAAATTTAATTGAAAAGTATGGTGAAAAAAAAATATATAAACAGGGCCTTTATATCAAAACTTCTCTAAATAAAAAAATACAACGAGTGGCAACAGATTCTTTAAATAAAAATTTAATCAAATATTCTAAAAGACATGGTTGGGTAGGGCCTTTATATAAAGGTTACTCTAATGACAAATTTATAGAATTAGTAAGAAAAAAGACAATGAAGTCTAATAAATACAAGTTAGCTTTAGTAAAAAAAATTTCAGATAATAGAGTAAAGATTTTAACCGAAAAAAAAGAGAATGGATTTATTCTATTTAAAAATGTTAAATGGGCAAAGAAAAGAATCACACAAGATTTACATAAGGGTTACCCCAAAAAAATGTCAGATGTGTTTAATGAGGGAGACGTCATATATGTAAAAAAAATAAATAAATTAGATCATTGGTCACTTGAGCAAGTTCCCATTGTAAATGGGGCCGTTGTTGTGATGAACCCATGGAGTGGAAGAGTTTTAGCTTTGTCTGGTGGTTTTGATTTTACAATTAATCAATTTAATAGAGCAACTCAAGCTGAAAGACAACCAGGTTCAGCTTTCAAACCTTTTGTTTATGCCACTGCTCTGGAGAATAATTATAAGCCAAATTCTATAGTATTAGATGCACCTTTTGTTATTTATCAAAATAAAAATGAGTATAAATGGAAACCAAAAAATTATACTGGTCGTTTTTATGGTAAGCAACTTTTTAGATATGGAATAGAAAAATCTAATAATCTTATGACAGTTCGAATAGCCAATGATGTTGGGTTATCAAAGATAAATAAAAAAGCTAAAGAGTTGGATATTTAAAAAAATACAGCTAATATCTTGTCTTCTTCTCTGGGATCTGGTGAGACTACATTAATAAAAATTACCTCTGCATATGGTTCCTTTGTCAACGGGGGGAAAAAAATTAATCCCACTTTAATCGATTTAATTCAAGATAGAAATGGTAATACAATTTATAAAAATGATAAATTATTTTGTCTTGGTTGTAGAGATGAATTTAATGCCAGCAACCCTCCAGTAGTCGAAGATAGATATATAAGAGTTTTTAATGAAGATGTTTCATATCAGATGGTAAATATTCTTAAAGGTGTGGTTCAAAGAGGAACAGGGAAAAAATTAAAAAAATTAAAATTTGAGCTTGCTGGTAAAACTGGAACTACAAATGAAAATTTAGACGCGTGGTTCATTGGTTTTACACCTGAATTATTAATAGGTGTTTTTATAGGATTTGATGAACCATCAACTTTAGGTAAAAAAGAAACTGGCTCAAAAGCTGCATTACCAGTTTTTGCTGACATAATGCAACAATTAAAGCCAAATAACTTTGTTCCTTTTTTTAAATCTACTGAGACTGTAAAATTTGCAAAAATTAATGCAAGAACAGGCAGAAAGACTTTTAGTGATAAAAATACTATTAATGAAAGCTTTAAATTAAATACGATTATAGATGGCTATAATTCTGATCAAATTATGAAAGAATACTAATGATAGAAGAAAAAAATATCCTTGAAAAATTGTTTAGTGACTTGAAAAATATTAGGAGTTATCTTTGACCAATACTCATTCAAAGATAAATTAAAAGAATTAGAAAACTTAATATCTAAAGATAATTTTTGGGATGATAATCAAAAAGCCCAAGGTGTTTTAAAAGAAAAAAATTTTGTTGAAAAAATCATTAATGAGCATTTTAAGTTAAATAGTATCTGCAATGATTTAAATGATTTTGTGAATTCTTTAGAAAAAGAGTATGATGAAGATCTTTATATAGAATTAAAGAGTAGCTTAAAATCACTTAAAAAAAAAAATTAAATCACTTGAAACAAATTGTTATTTATCAAATGACAGCGATAAATTTGATTGTTTTCTCGAGGTTCATGCAGGTGCTGGCGGTACTGAAAGTCAGGATTGGGCCAACATGATTAGACGAATGTATTTAAAATGGTCAGAAAAAAGTGGTCGATCTTGTATTTTGATGAGCGAAAGCAAAGGAGAGGAGGCAGGTATTAAATCTTCAACAATTAAAATATCTGGTATAAATTCTTTTGGTTATCTTAAGTACGAAAGCGGGGTACACAGGTTAGTACGAATATCACCATTCGACTCTAATCAGAGAAGACATACTAGTTTCGCAAGCGTATGGGTTTATCCTGTAGTTGATGACAAGATTGAAATTGATATTAAAGACAAAGACTTAAGAATAGATACTTATCGATCAAGTGGCGCCGGAGGACAACATGTTAATACCACTGACAGCGCCGTTAGAATAACACATTTACCAACTAAGATTGTGGTCCAATGCCAAAATGAAAGATCGCAGCATAAAAATAAAGATACAGCATTAAAAATGTTAAAATCAAGATTATATGAATTAGAGTTAAGCAAAAGAAAAGAGAGCGACAAGTCAAAAGAAGATAACAAAACAGATATAGGTTGGGGTCATCAAATACGATCTTATGTTTTACAACCATATCAACTCGTTAAAGATAACAGAACAAGTGTAGAGAATACAGATCCTCAAAATGTTTTAGATGGTGAAATAAATGAATTTTTGGAGTCTGCTTTAATTAAATTAAATTAATGAAAATTATTTTAAAAATAACCTCCTTACTAATCTTTATTGTTTTTATTATAATTGCACTTTTATCTTACGGAATTTCAACTGATAAATTTAATAATAAAATTATCTCTCAAGTTGAGCAAAAAGTACCTAAATCAAAAATAAACTTTAAAGATGCAAGTATTTCTCTTGACCTGTTTTTACTTGCAATAAAAGTAAAAATTAACGAACCCAAAGTAAAAATAAATAATCAGCCAATACAATTAAATTCATTCACAATTTTTACAGATTTAAAATCATCAATAAATAAAAAGTATTTATTAAAAAAAATTAAAATAACTTTTGCAAAAAATGATGTCTCAACACTCAAAGAAATTTCATTCATAAATAATTTTAAAATTATTAGAGATTTGAAATTTATAGATGGTACAGCAAGTGGTAATTTAACTATAGACCAATTACAAAACGACCAATATAAAACAGTTTTTAATGGTGAATTAAGTGATGTTGTTATCAAAATCAACGATGATTTACCCTTTGTAAAAAAAATAAATGGTAAAATTAAATATTCTAAAGCAAAAGTATTATTTTCAGAGCTATCTGGAAATTTTGGAGAATTTGACTTAATTTCTAGAGAGGTATCTTATTTTTTTGAGAAAAGATATTTAGCAGGTACTGTAAATTTAAAAGGTAGATTAAACCCATCTATTAATATAAAAAAAGTTATACCAAAAAAAATATCAATTGATTTTGAAAATTTCGACAATATCAGTGGTCAATTCGAAATTGATGCAAATTTAAAAGTAAATTTAAACAAAGATTATACAATTAAAAAAGACGAAACAACATTTAATTTAATAACAAAAAATTTAAAGTTCAGTTATAAAAATTTTGAAAAACTTATATTTACAAATATAAATTCGTCTATCAACTTTAATAATTATGGAAAAATTATTTCAAAAGGAGAATTTGAAGTAAATAATAAAAAAAATAAATTTGAAATTTCTCGTTTAAATAATAAAAAGCCTTTTAAAATTAAAACTAGTGGTATTGTAAATTTACAAGAAATTTTTTCTGATGAAATTATTTTACCTATAAAAAATAGTATGAGATATTCATCAGAAACCTTATTCAATGATGTTGAAAACTTTAATACAAAATTTAAATTTGATTTAAAAAATTCCAAAGTAGATTTGCCAATATTTAATTATACAAAGAAAAAAGATGATAAATCAAATTTTGAGTTTAGTTTTATTAGAAATAAAAAGTTTATTAAATTTAGTAAAATTAATTATGTATCTAATAATAACAAAATCAATGTTCACTATTTACTTTTTGACAATAATTTTTCTCTTAAAGATTTAGGAAATGTAAATATTTATCTCGGTGAAATGAATAAATTTAGAATATACAAAAAAAATAATATTTATAATATTGTAGGCACAAGCTTAGATTTGAGTAAATATTTAAGTCAAAAGAAGAACAAAAAATCTAAAGATTTAAAATTAAAAATAGATGGAAGATTAAAGATAGACTTAAAAAAAATATTTATTCCAGGTGATTTTCTAATAGATTACAGAAATTCTGTCCAAATAAAAAAAGGAGATATTATTAAATTAGATTCTTTTGCAAATTTTGAAGATTTAACTACTTTTTCACATAAAGTCATAAAAAATAAATCTGGAAATAAATTACTTATAATTAATAGCGAAAAAGCAAAACCATTTTTAGTAACTTATCAATTTTTAAAAGGAATAGAAAAAGGCACCCTTGATATAAGTAGAGAGTATTTGCCAAATAAATCATCAATTACTGAAGTAAAAATTGAGAATTTTTATCTAAAAGAAATGTCTGTATTAACAAAAATATTGTCAATTGCTTCCTTAACTGGAGCATTAGACATTTTAGAAGGAAAGGGGATATTCTTTAAAGAGGCTTATCTGAAGTATGTATTAATTAATGATGAATTAAGAATAATAGATTGCTACGGCACAGGACCATCACTCGGATTTGTACTCGATGGAAGTATTAGAAAAGACGATTTTGCAAGTTTAAGTGGAAGTTTGGCTCCAGCAAACACAATTAATAATATTATTAGAGAGATCCCTGTCGTTGGTAAAATTCTTACTGGAAAAAAAGGAGACGGTATATTTGGCGCAAGTTTTAAAATTAAAGGTAAAGATAATTTAAAGGTTGAGGTGAATCCAATAAAAACTTTAACTCCTAGATTTATTCAAAGATTTTTAAAAGTTTTAAAAAAATAACTTTCATTTAAATTTTTTGATCATACTTACCAATTTTGCCTGTTGATTGAAGATGATGATCTATGAAATCGAAGATCGCTTTTTTTCTCTTCTCTGAGGTTGGGCTTTCTGTCACTACTACTAAAGATGGTTTATTTGAAGAGGCGCGCACCAATCCCCACGATCCATCATTTAATGTAAATCTAATTCCATTTACTGTTAATATGTCTTTTATTTCTTGTCCATCAACCAATGTATTACTATTTCTAAAATTTTTAAATTTATTAATCATCTCGTCTACAACATTATATTTTTCTTCATCTTTACAATATGGAGCCATAGTTGGTGTTTGATATGTTGTTGGAAGCTCTTTGACGATTTCATTCATCTCTTTATTTTTATTACTTAGTAAATGACAAACTTGAATTGCAGAATTAATCCCATCATCATATCCTAGACCCAAAGGTTGGTTAAAAAAAGAAATGACCACTTTTTTCAAAACCAGCTAATGCTTTTTCTTGATGAACTTTCCTTTTTATATGTGAATGACCCGTTTTCCATAATATGGTTTCACAATTATTATCTTTTAATATTTGATCCTGTGAAAATAATCCTGTTGATTTAACATCAATTATAAATTTTGAATTAGGATATTGAGGTGCCAAGTTTCTTGAAATTAGCAATCCTATTTTGTCAGAAAATATTTCTTGTCCATTATTATCTATAACACCAACTCGATCGCCGTCCCCATCGAATCCAAAACCTATATCTGCCTTGTTATCTTTCACTACTTTCGATATTGCGTGAAGCATTTTTAAATCCTCAGGATTTGGATTGTATTTAGGAAAATTAAAATCTAGGTTACAATCCATTTCGATAACTTCACACCCAATACCTTTTAAGATATCTGGAGCAAAAATACCTGCTGTACCATTACCACAGGCAACAACAGCCTTAATTTTTTTCTTTATTTTATTTTTTTCAATAAGATTTTTTTTGTATCTGCTGATAAAATTTTCTATTTTTTTTAACTTACCTTTTCCATTTATAAACTGTTTATTTAATACAATTTTTTTAAGTTCCGCCATTTCGTCTGGAGCATGTGTTAATCCTTTTTTAATTCCCATTTTAACACCAGTCCATCCATTCTCATTATGACTTGCTGTTACCATGGCCACACCATCAGCATCCAATTCAAATTGTGCAAAATATGCCATTGGTGATAATGATAAACCTAGATCTTCAACATAGCATCCAGCAGCGATTAAACCGTCAGCTAGAGAATCTTTTATTTCCTCACTATAAGACCTGTAATCATAACCAACTATTACTCTTGGGTTTTGTTTTTTTGTTTCGGTTACAATTTGAGTGCCTAATCCATGTCCCAAATTTTTAATACCAGCTAAATTTATATCTTTAGGATAAAGCCATCTTGCATCATATTCTCTAAATCCATTGTGATTAATGTGGACAGAAGAATCAGGCATAAGAAATCAATAATGAATTAGCCATTCATTTTAAAGCTAATAATTAACAGGCTTTATTTTTCTTGTTGATTTTTTATAAAGTTCATACTATGTTCTCTTGCTTAGGTTGTACAATTAGTATACTTAAGTTTATTAGACACAACATGTAGTTGTTTTTACTTAATAAATAACAAAAAGGCTAAAAATGCAAGAAAATATCGCTCTCGCAATAAAAACTGCTTTGGAAGAAAACAAAGAAAAAATAGTTGAAAAATCTAGCAAAATTAATGCTGATTTAAAAAGACCAGATTTATTTAGCCTGTCTAACGATACAGAATTGTTTCAAAATGAAAAAGGAATTACAATTAAAATTGATAGATCTAAAGATTCAAATTTAACTGATTTTGGAAAAGCTACATTAACTGACAGATATTTAAGTGAAAATGAGTCCTATCAAGATTTATTTGCTAGAGTTGCCGCAACTTATGCAGACGATAATCTTCACGCACAAAGATTATATAATTATATCTCTAAACTTTGGTTTATGCCAGCAACACCAGTTTTATCAAATGCAGGAACAACAAGAGGTTTACCGATCTCATGTTTTTTAAATGAAGCCAGCGACTCATTAGATGGCATTGTAAATCTTTGGAGCGAGAATGTTTGGTTAGCCGCCAAAGGCGGAGGAATTGGAAGTTATTGGGGTAATTTAAGATCAATTGGAGAAAAGGTTGGTCGTGTTGGAAAAACATCTGGAATCATTCCATTTATTAAAGTTATGGATTCACTAACACTTGCAATCAGCCAAGGTTCTTTAAGACGTGGATCTGCAGCTTGTTATCTTCCAATTGATCACCCTGAAATAGAGGAATTTATTGAAATGAGAAGACCTACAGGCGGTGATCCCAATCGTAGAGCATTAAATTTGCATCATGGGGTTTTGGTTACAGATGCCTTCATGAGAGCTGTTGAAACAGATGGCGACTGGGCGCTTAAGAGTCCTTATGATGGAACTATCCAATCTACAATAAAAGCAAGAAACTTATGGATCAGATTATTAACGGCCAGAGTTGAAACCGGTGAACCATATATTGTTTTTATTGATACTGTAAATAGAATGATCCCACAGCACCATAAACTAGCAGGTTTAACAGTCAAAACCTCTAATCTATGTAGTGAGATAACTCTCCCAACTGGGATTGATAAGTATGGAAAAGATAGGACAGCGGTATGTTGTTTATCATCTTTAAATTTAGAAAATTATAATGAGTGGAAAGATGAACCAGGTTTTATCGAAGATATTATGAGATTTTTAGATAATGTTCTAACAGATTTTATTAATCGTGCACCTGAATCTTTCGATGACGCCAAATATTCTGCAATGAGGGAAAGAAGTGTAGGTCTTGGTGTTATGGGGTTTCATTCTTACATGCAAAAAAATATGATACCAATCGAGTCTGTGATGGCCAAAGTTTGGAATAAAAAGATGTTCCAGCTTATTGATAAGGAAGTAAATACAGCATCAAAAAAATTAGCAGATGAAAGAGGCCCGTGCCCTGACGCAGCTGATTATGGAATTAACGAGAGATTTTCAAATAAAACAGCTATAGCACCAACGGCTTCAATTTCAATTATTTGCGGAGGGGCATCACCAGGTATAGAACCTATCGCGGCTAACAGTTACACACACAAAACTCTTTCGGGTTCTTTTAATGTTAGAAATAAATATCTTAGAAAAATTTTACAAAAGTATAATGAAGACACCAATGAAGTTTGGTCCTCGATTACGACTAACCAAGGTTCAATTAATCATTTAGATTTTTTATCTCAAGATGAAAAAGATGTTTTTAAAACTGCATTTGAAATTGACCAAAGGTGGTTAATAGATCATTCAGCAGACAGAACTTCATATATTTCTCAGGCACAATCTTTAAATGTTTTTATTCCTGCAGATATTCATAAAAAGGAGTTACACGAGATTCATTATCAAGCATGGAAAAAAGGTTTAAAGAGCCTTTATTACTGCAGATCAAAATCGATCCAACGTGCTGAAGTCGTGAATGATAGTTTTGCTAAAACTAAAAAGCAAAAAAACCAAGAAAAACAACAAACAACAGATTATGAGGAGTGTTTATCATGTCAGTAGCGCCAAAAATTGAGGAGAAGTCAGGTTATTATGATGGGTATTGTGATAACGAGGGATTATTAAAAGAAAAAGCAGTTTACAAACCATTTAGGTATCCGTGGTGTTATGATGCCTGGTTAACACAACAAAGAATTCATTGGCTGCCAGAGGAAATACCTCTTGCAGAAGATGTTAGAGATTGGCAAAAAAATTTAACAGCTCATGAGAAAAATCTTTTGACTCAAATTTTTAGATTTTTTACTCAAGCAGACGTTGAAGTAAATAATTGTTATTTAAGACATTACACAACTGTATTTAAACCAACAGAAGTTTTAATGATGATGACAGCCTTTGCATCTATGGAAACAATTCACGTCGCAGCCTACTCTCATTTGCTTGATACAATAGGAATGCCAGAGTCAGAGTATTCAGCATTTTTAAAGTATAAAGAAATGAAAGATAAGTACGATTATATGCAAAACTTTAATGTTAATAACAAAAGAGAGATCGCGAAAACTGTTGCAGTTTTTTCTGCGTTTACAGAAGGGCTGCAATTATTTGCAAGTTTTGCAATTCTGCTAAATTTTCCGAGATTTAATAAGATGAAAGGAATGGGGCAGGTTGTTACTTGGTCAGTAAGAGACGAGACTTTACATTGTAATTCAATGATTAAAATCTTTAATACTTTTTGTGCTGAGAATCCTGGTTTACTAGATGCATCTTTGAAAAAAGAAATTACAGACGCTTGCAGAACAATTGTTGATCATGAAGATGCTTTTATTGACTTGGCCTTTGAAATGGGTCCAATAGAAGGATTAACTGCACAACAAATTAAAGATTACATTCGTTGGATTGCAAATAGAAGATTACTTCAACTTAAGATGGAAGAGATTTACGACGTAAAAGAAAATCCTCTAGAGTGGATTGATACTATGTTAAATGGTGTTGAGCACATGAACTTTTTTGAAGGTAGAGCTACAGAATATTCTAAAGCTTCTACCAAAGGTTCTTGGGTTGAGGCATTTGACTTTACTAAGTAATTAGTATTTAAATTATTAAAGGGCGGTAATACTCTACCGCCCTTTTTTTATGAACAAAAAACTATTCTCTTTATCTTGTGCATTGATGACTGCGTTTATTTGGGGAACTGCTTTCGTCGCCCAAGATATGGGAATGGATCATATTGGCCCACTTACATTTACATCAGCAAGATTATTTTTAGGCTTTTTAACTTTGTTGCCATTTTTAATATTAATTGACTTTAAAAAAATTATACAAAACAATTATGATTTTAAAAAAATATTAACTTACCTATTGTTTATTGGTTTTTTAGTTGCTTATGGTAATGCACTTCAACAATATGCATTACTCTACACCGGTGTAGCTAATACAGCAGTATTTACTGTATTGTATGTTGTTTTTGTTCCTTTCGTTTCATATTTTTTTTTTTCAAAAAATATTCATTGGTCTGTATGGCCATCGGTTATAATATGTTTTTTGGGTGGATTGCTATTAACTGAGCTAGACAATGTTACTGTAAGATTAGGAAACAGTATCGCTTTATTTAATGCACTTTTTTGGTCTTTTCATATAGTTTTTATCTCAAGATTGTTAAGATTTTTTAATTTTCCAATTACTATTGCAACACTACAATGTTTGATAGGATCTATTTTTACTTTTATACCAGCATCAATTTTTGAAGAAGTAATATTTTCAAATATTTTATTAGAATATAGAGAAATTTTATACGTTGGTATTTTGTCTAGTGGTTTTGCTTTTTTACTTCAGATATTTGGTCAACAAAATTTAAGTCCAGCGCCAGTAGCGATTATTTTTTCGTTAGAAGGAGCTATCGCAGCTATTGCAGGGTGGATTATTCTTGATCAATTTTTAAATAATATAAAGATATTTGGTATATTCCTTATTATACTTGCTGTAATTTATTCACAGATTTCCCCATTATACAAAAAAAAATTGACAAAATAATAGGTCTGATATTCTCCACTCATGAGATTAATAATAATTGTATTCTTTCTATTAACAATTAAAGTTGTTGCAGAACCCATCTACCATGAGAAAAAATATCCATCAGGTGATGGACCTTTTCCAGTAACAATTCTTTTACATAGTAGCGGGGGTTTTAAATCAAATTATTTAATGAGCTATATTGGTAATGATTACCTAAATGCAGGTTTTGCAATATATGTTCCAGATTTTTTCCAGCGTCATGGAATAACATCAAAAACTAGACGAAAAACTTGGACAATTTTTAGAAAACCTATAGAGAATGACTTATCCGAGCTAATTGAGATCATAAAAAAAGATACAAAAAATGATCCAAAAAATGTGTTTGCTGTTGGTTTTTCAAACGGTGGTTATTGGGCAACTTATCTTGCAGGATCTAAAAAAGTAAATGCTGCATCAAGTCATTATGGAGTTTGGAATTTTACAGGTGGTTTAAATGGTTACCCAGCCAAATATATTAAAAAAGATTGTAATCCTTTGTTAGTTTTGCATCCAAAAAAAGATAAAGTTCAGCCATTTGAACGTGTAAAACCTGAAATTAGAAAAGCTGAAAAAAAATGTTCTAAAGTTGAAGTCCATTATTTTGACAAAGGTGGCCACGCTTGGGAGTCAAGAAAATATAAAGGTGGAGTAGGTTATAATAAAAAAATATGGAAAGATGCTGCCACAAGAACAGTTAATTTTTTTAATCAAAATAAAAAATAATTTATAAAAGTAAATTATACTAAAAATTTGCCATCGGCATTGTTGAAACTAATTTGAATATTTTATTTAGATTAAGACTATCTTCTTCTAACTTTATGAGACCATCGAGTCCAATCAGAATAACGTTGTATACATATTCATCATTAAAAAAAATAACTTCTATTTTCCAATCAGTTATATTTTTTTTTTTCTTGAGCAAGTTGTTGTTTAATCTGGGATATATTCTCTTGATCACTCTTAATTAATAGTAACCTTTTTTTCCAAAGATATTTATTAAGATATAATTGTCTATTTTTCAATTTTTCTATGTGGAGCACCTATATATTTTGAAAGTGGTCTAATAAGCTTGTTAGTATCAAACTGTTCCATAACATGAGCTGCCCAACCAGTAATTCTAGATACAATAAAAATTGGGGTAAAAAAATCTATATCAAAACCCATAAGATAATATGTGGGGCCTGCTGGAAAATCTAGGTTAGGTTTAATTTTTTTTTCTCTCAACATTGTTTCTTCCAAAATTTTTGAAATTTCAGGAAGTTTTTTATTTTGATAAAACTCAGCAGTTTTGTGATAATATTCTGTCATTGTAGGAACTCTAGAGTCCCCATTTCTGTAAACACGGTGTCCAAACCCCATTATTAATTCTTTATTTTTTATCTTATTTAGTATGAATTGTTCAGCTTTATCCGGCGATCCAACTTGATTAAGCATATGAGCCACAGCCTCATTTGCTCCGCCGTGTAGCGGTCCTTTTAAGCTTGCAATGGCTCCTGTAACTGCCCCATGCATATCAGATAAACTACTTGTAATAACTCTCGATGTGAAAGTTGATGCGTTAAAACTATGTTCAGCATAAAGTGTCATTGAAACATCAAATGCTTTTATAACTTCTTTACTCGGCACTTTACCAAAACACATATTAAAAAAATTTTCACAAAAATTTAATTTCGGATCTGGATCTATAATTTTCTCTCCTTTTCTTACTCTGAAATCAGCTGCAACTGCAGTTGAAATTTTTGCAAGAAGTCTCATTGCTTTACTCATGTTGGCGTCTTTAGAATTATCAGCTGTATCTGGATCTTCCAAACCCATATGACTAACAGATGTTCTGGTTGTATCCATAGGATGAGAATTTTTTGGATAATTTTTTATTATAGATTTTAAACTTTCTGATAAAGGTCTATTTAGTCTCTCCTCTTTTTTAAATTCCTCAAGCTGATCTTTGTTGGGAAGATCATCATGTAATAATAGGTAAGCAACTTCTTCAAAGTCGCATTTTGCACACAAATCTTGGACTGTGTAACCTCTGTAAGTTAAGGAGTTGATATCAGGCATGACTTCTGAGACTTTAGTTTCATCTGAGATAACTCCAACTAAACCTTTCTTAATTTCGGAACTCATTATTCATGACCTTTTTGAGAAAAATTAAAAATTGATTTATCAAACTCTCCATATTCCTCATAATCAACTATTTCATACAACCTTTTTCTGGTCTGCATATTATCAATCACATTATTTTGATGACCATCTTTGAAAATTTGGTTTAAACCATCCTCTACATTTTTCATTGCTAATCTTTGAGATGTAACGGGATAAATAACTATATTATATCCAAGATTTTCTAATTGCTGTTTTGTTAAAAGCTTAGATTTTCCGAATTCAGTCATATTAGCTAAAAGATAGCATTTTAACTCTTTTCTCATTCTTTCAAATTCTTTCTCATCTTTCATAGCTTCAGGAAAAATCATATCTGCACCTGCATCAATATATGCTTTGCAACGTTGTAAAGTTTTTTCTAACCCCTCAACAGCATTTGCATCCGATCTTGCTATAATTAAGAAATTTTTATCAACTCTGGCATCTACAGCAGCTTTAATTTTTTTTACCATTTCTTGAGTTGATACAAGTTCCTTGTTGTCTAAATGACCACATCTTTTTGGATTGGTTTGGTCTTCTATATGACACCCTGAAATTCCCAAGGTTTCAATTGTTTGAATGGTTCTTGATACATTCATAGCTTCTCCAAACCCAGTATCAATATCTATAATAGTAGGAAGGTCTGTGACCCTAGCAATTTGATGTGAGCGATTGGCAATATCATTTAAGGTCGTAAGTCCAATATCTGGAAAGCCCAAGTCATTAGCCATGACACCGCCTGAAACATAAACACCGTCATATCCAATTTTTTCAATTAATTTTGCTACTAAAGCATTATATGCACCTGGGAATCTCAATAATTTTCCACTCTTTAATTTTTTTACCAATTCCTCTTTTTTTTGCGTAGGATCTTTTTTTACAAAATGCATTTTTGTCTTATACTATAATAATTATAATTTTTATTCTTTAATTTTTAAATAATTTGAGGCTATATTTTTTACAATCTCAAAATCTTCTATTAAGTGATCATGATGAATATCTTCTAGGTTTTTTTTCAGTATATCCATCATTTATCAATATAAAATGAATATTTGCAGCTTTTGCAGTATTTGCATCTGTTTCAGAATCTCCTAACATGATAGTATTTTTTTTATCTATCTCAAGTATATCTAAAATATTAGTAAGATGCCTTGGGTCGGGTTTTCTATATGAAAAAGTATCAGCGCCAGCAATAAAATCAAAATATTTATAGAGTTTAATTTCTTTTAATAATTTTACAGCCAAATCCTCTCTTTTATTAGTGCAAACAGCACACACAACATCCTTTTCTTTACACCAATCTAATAATGAGATTACATTTTTTCTAATTGTTGAATGACCTGAAATATTTTTTCTGTAAAAAGAGATAAAATCGCTTGTCATCTGTTTGTGGGTATCTGAATCTATAGGATTTTTTTTAACCAAATTACCTTTTGCATCTATTGATTTAATCAGCATTGCAGCAGCACCACGACCAGCTAAATGACGAATACTTTCTAATGGTTTTTCTTCATATCCATACTTTTTCATTACATAATTATGAGCAGACATTAGATCAGGCGCTGTATCAACTAAGGTTCCATCAAGATCAAATACTAAACTATTTTTCATAAATTTATTAAGTAACAATTTGTGAATTAATACTGATATGTATTAGTATATTAATCAGCTAATTATGGCAAATCCACTTAATATTATAATTCTTGCTGCTGGGAAAGGTACAAGAATGAATTCAGACATACCCAAAGTTCTTAACGAATTAAATAACAAGACGATGTTAGCGCATGTATTGGATGAGTCCAAATTACTTAAGCCAAAAAAAATTTTCATAATAATAAATAAAAATATGACTTTTATTAAAAAAATATTTCCGAAAGAAAACTTTATTATTCAACCTCAACAATTAGGCACAGGGAATGCAGTTCACACATTTTTAAATAAAGTAAAAATTGAAAGAAATGATAAATTTTTAGTGTTGTATGGCGATAATCCACTAGTTACGATTTCAGATCTTCGATTAATGTATAATAAAATTAGAAATAGTAACTTGGTTTTATTAGGTTTTAAAAATAATAACAATAAATCTTACGGTATTATAATTAGAAATAAGAATAAAGTAAGAGAAATTATAGAATTTAAAGAAGCAAGCCAAAAACAAAAGAAAATAAATATTTGTAATTCTGGTATCATGGCCCTTGATTACAGCTCATTAAATCTTGTAAAAAAAATAGATAATGAAAATAGGAAAAAAGAATACTATTTAACTGATATTGTGAAACTTTCGAAGCAATCTCGCCTTAAAATTAACTTAGTTTTAGCCCAAAACAAAAAAAATGCAGTTGGCGTAAATGACCAAATTGAATTATTAGAAGCAGAAAAGATTATGCAGGATCGATTAAGAAAAAAATTTATAAAACAAGGTGTGAAGTTTGTTGATGCAAATACCGTTTACCTTTCACCTGATACTAAAATTGGAAAAAATGTAAAAATTGAACCATTTGTTGTAATTGGAAAAAAAGTTAAAGTTGGAAATAATGTGGTTATAAAATCATTCAGCCATTTAGAAGAAACTAATGTAAAAAATAAAGTAGAGATTGGACCGTATGCTAGGTTAAGACCCGGCTCAATTCTAGAGGATAATTCAAAAATTGGAAATTTTGTAGAAATAAAAAAATCAAAAATTGGCAAAGGATCAAAAGTTAACCATCTTTCATACATTGGAGATGCGTTGTTAGGAAACAAAGTTAACATTGGTGCTGGAACTATTACTTGTAATTATGATGGTAAAAGTAAGTTTAAAACATTGATTGAAGACTTTGCATTTGTTGGATCTAATTCTTCATTAATTGCACCTGTTAAAATTGGTAAAAATTCGTTAGTTGGCGCAGGATCATCAATAAGTAAGAATGTTAACGATAATAGTTTGGCAATAACTAGAGCTGAGCAAAAAAATTTAAGAAAAAAAAGATAATTTTATGTGTGGCATTATAGGAATCAATAGTAACAAACCTGTTACAGGAGTTATTTTAAATTCTTTGAAGAAATTAGAATATAGAGGTTATGACTCTGCTGGAGTAGCAACTCTTGTTAATGGTATTATCAATGAAACCAAGTGTGAGGGTAGAGTAGAAAATTTAGAGAATATAATTTTTAAAAATAAAAATGATGGATCTTTAGGAATTGGACATGTAAGATGGGCTACACATGGACAACCAAGTGAAGTCAATGCTCACCCACATTCATCTGAAAAAGTCTCTGTTGTTCACAATGGTATAATTGAAAATTCTACCTTATTAAAAAAACACCTTATAAGAGCCGGTCATGTATTTAAATCTCAAACAGATACTGAAGTTATTACTCATTTGATTACAGAGTATTTAAAAAATAATGATTTAAAAACATCCATATTAAAAATGTTAAAAAGGCTTCATGGAAGTTTTGCCTTGGGAATAATTTTTAAAGATTTTCCAGATATTATTGTTGGCGCTAGGAGAGGGTCACCATTGGCAGTTGGTTATGGACCTAATGAAAATTATTTAGGCTCAGACTCATATGCTCTGAAATCTATGACCAATAAAGTCAGTTATCTTGATGATGGTGAATTTTGTTTTATAAAAAAAAAAAGAAGTTCAATTTTTTAATTCTGATGGAAATAAAATTAATAAACAAGTGTTAGAAGTTTCTTCTGATGATCAAAGTTATGACAAAGGAAATTTTAAACATTTTATGGCAAAAGAAATTCACGAACAACCAAATACAATTAAATCCTGTTTAAAGGAATATATTGATAAAATTAATAATGAAATAAATATAATTAATTTTCCTTGGAATAATAAAGAAATTAAAAATATTAAACTTATTGGCTGTGGTACAGCATATCATTCCTGCCTAATGGCAAAATATTGGATTGAGCAATTAACTGATCTTGAGGTTGAGACAGACATTGCATCAGAATTTAGATATAGAAAGAATAAATTTAAAAATTCTCAGCTTTATGTTTTTGTTTCTCAATCAGGTGAAACAGCAGATACTTACGCTGCATTGGATTTATGTAAAAAAAATAAAATGAAAACTTGTTCAATTGTGAATGTTGTTGAAAGCTCTATTGCAAGAGACTCTGATTATGTCTTACCTATCCACTGTGGACCAGAAGTTGGTGTGGCGTCTACGAAAGCTTTTATGGGGCAATTATTGGTTTTATATCTACTAACTTTGAAGTTATCTTTTTTACATGATAAAATTTCAAAAGAAAATTACGGCTTGAAGATAAGTAGTTTACTAGAATTGCCGAAGTTAATTGAAAATACTTTAAAAATTGAAAGAGATATACAGGAAGCATCAAAAGATTTTTCTAAGGCAAAGGGCTCAATGTTTTTGGGAAGGGGTTATTCATTCCCAATAGCATTGGAAGGTGCACTTAAACTTAAAGAATTAGCTTATGTCCATGCCGAAGGATACCCTGCAGGTGAAATGAAGCATGGTCCGTTAGCGCTGATTGAAAATGGAATGCCCGTAGTTGTAATTGCCCCACGTGATAAGTTTTATAATAAAACAATTTCTAATATGCAGGAAGTTATTTCAAGAGGAGGTAAGGTACTATTGATATCAAACAAAAGTACAGATGAAATAAGTTCAGAAAACCTATGGAAGAAAATTCAAGTTGAGACAATTTCAGACGAATTGTTTCCATTCTTAATAACCATTCCTTTACAACTGCTCGCATACTACGCCGCAAATGCTCTAGGGCACGATATTGATAAACCAAGAAATTTGGCAAAGTCAGTTACAGTAGAATAATTTTTCTTGTTAATTAAATCTTAGCGTTTATATACTCTTGGTTGTATGAGTACTTGGAAGTTAAATAGCTGGAGAAGTAAACCCATTAAGCATCAACCTGTTTATGCTGATAAGGAAAAAATTAATAATGTACTTAAAGAATTATCCACTTTTCCACCTTTAGTTTTTGCTGGGGAGTCTAGGTCTTTAAAAAAGAAGTTAGGTGAAGTTTCACAAGGAAAAGCATTTTTGCTTCAAGGTGGAGATTGCGCTGAAAGTTTCTTAGAGTTTCATCCAAATAACATTAGAGATTTTTTTAAAGTTGTACTGCAAATGTCATTGATTTTAACGGTTTCCTCAAAATTACCCGTTATTAAAGTTGGAAGAGTTGCTGGACAATTTTCTAAACCTAGAAGCTCACCAATTGAAGTTAAGGAAGGAAAAGAACTTCCAAGTTACCTGGGTGATAATATTAATACAATGGATTTTACAAAAGATGGTAGAGAGCCTCAGCCAGAAAGATTATTAAAAGCCTATTCACAGTCTGCCGCCACTCTAAATTTATTGCGCGCTTTCTCTCAAGGTGGATTTGCAGATTTAAATAAAGTTCATTTTTGGAACATGTCTTTTGTTAATGAAACTGCACAAAAAAAATATAAAGAAATTGCAGAAAAAGTTAGTGACGCTTTAGCTTTTATGGAGGCTTGTGGTATCAACTCAGAAAATAATAGAAGATTAAGAACAGTTAATTTTTTCACAAGTCATGAAGCACTATTACTGCCAGTAGAAGAAGCAATGACAAGAGTAGACTCTACAACAGGGGAATATCATAACACATCTGCTCATTTTTTATGGATTGGTGATAGGACACGACAATTAGATGAAGCTCATGTAGAATATTGTAAAGGAATAAAAAATCCACTTGGTATTAAATGTGGACCATCGTCTGATCCTAAAGAAATTGTAAAATTAACTGAGGTCTTAAACCCTGATAATGAGGCAGGAAGAATTACATTAATTGCAAGATTTGGTCATGACCAAGTAACAAAATTTTTGCCAAAATTAATTAAAGAAATAAAAAAAGAGGGGAAAAATGTTATTTGGTCTTGTGACCCGATGCATGGAAATACTATAAAATCTTCTACTGGATTTAAAACAAGACCATTTGATAATGTGTTAAATGAAGTAAAAAATTTCTTTAAGGTGCATCAAAACGAAGGAACTTTTGGTGGAGGTTTACATATAGAAATGACCGGTCAAAACGTTACTGAGTGTACTGGTGGAGCTCAGAATATTACTGATCAAGACTTATCTAGTCGATATCACACTCATTGTGACCCTAGGTTGAATGCAAATCAGGCATTAGAACTTGCATTTTTAATTTCCGAAGAAATTAAAAAAAATGCTAATTTTTCAAAGAATAGCATTCAAGAAGCGTCATAACTGCCAATTGTAGTTTTTATATTTATTGTTACTTTACACGTATGAATGCAAGTAAAAGAATCGATTTTATTAAAGACTGGATAATAGATTATGTTCAATCAATGCCAAAAAAAGCTTCTACTTTGGTAGTTGGAGTTTCCGGGGGGATAGATTCAGCAGTAGTGAGCACAATATCATCGATGACTGGATTGAAAACTTTTGTTTTATCTATGCCCATTAAGCAAATTAAAACTCAAGATGATTTAAGTAAGTTGCATTGCAAATGGTTAGTTAGTAATTTTAAAAATGTAAGCTATCTTAATGTTGATTTGGATAATGTTTTTTCAAGTTTCGAAAACGCTCTTGGAAAAAATAATAGTGAACACGCTTTCGCAAATTCAAGAGCAAGATTAAGAATGGCAACTCTTTATCAAGTGGCGGGTTCGCACAATGGAATAGTGGTTGGTACTGGAAATAAAGTCGAGGATTTTGGTGTTGGGTTTTACACAAAGTATGGTGATGGCGGAGTTGATATTTCACCTATCGCCGACTGTACAAAGTCCCAAGTTTGGGAGATGGGAGAGTTTTTGGAAATTGATCACAAAATAGTAAGCGCCCCACCTACAGATGGTTTATGGGTTGACGGGCGAAATGATGAAGAACAGTTAGGCATGACTTATAAAGAGTTAGAAGAGGCAATGGAAAATCCAGAATCTATAAATTACAATAAATATCTCAAAATTAGAGAAAATAACCTGCATAAAATGAAGGAAATACCTGTTTGTAAATTTGATTAAGGTGGTTATTAATTATTTTAATGCTGCTAAAAATTACAAACACATTATCTAGAACAAAAGAAAATTTTGTTCCAATAGATCAAGAAAACATCAGAATGTATGTTTGTGGTCCTACCGTTTACGACTATCCCCATGTAGGAAATGCAAGACCGTTAATTATATTTGATGTTTTGTTTAGGCTATTAAAAAAGCTGTTTCCAAAATCAAAAGTTACCTATGTTAGAAATATTACAGATATCGATGATAAGATTATAGAAACTTCCAAAAAATTAAATATTACAACTTCTGAATTAACAAATAAGGTCTTAGATGATTTCCATAATGATTGTGATTACTTAGGATGTTTAAAACCAACAGTAGAGCCTAAAGCGACTGATCATTTAGATGAAATGATTAATTTAATTAAAAGATTAATTGAAAAAGGATTTGCCTATCAATCGAACGATCATGTTTACTTCGAAGTTTCTAAATTTAAAGAATATGGAAAATTATCTAATAAAAATATAAAAGATTTAGTTTCTGGTTCTAGAGTAGCAATTTCTGAAAATAAAAAAGAGTCTGGAGATTTTGTGTTATGGAAGCCTAGTAAAGAAAATGAACCATCATGGGATTCTCCATTTGGAAAAGGAAGACCAGGTTGGCATTTAGAATGTTCAGCTATGTCAGAAAAATATCTTGGAAAACATTTTGATTTTCATGGAGGAGGGTTAGATTTAATTTTTCCACATCACGAAAATGAGATTGCACAATCGGTATGCACAAACGATAAAAAACTTTCTAATTACTGGTTGCACAATGGATATGTTACGGTTGAGAAACAAAAAATGTCAAAATCACTTGGTAATTTTGTTACAATTAATGAATTAAAAAATAATTATAATGGCCAAGTAATTAGGCTTGCAATGTTAAGTACCCATTACACCCAACCATTTGACTGGAATGAAAATATTTTAGAAAATTCAAGAAAAAATTTGGAGAAATGGTACGAATTTTATTCGGATGATGTTGAAAGTATTAGTGACTCAAATTTAAAATTTTTATTAGATGATCTAAATACTCCCTTAATGATATCTAACATTAACGATTTGTACAAAAAAGCAAAAACTGGGGACTCTTTATCTGCTAATCAATTATCATCCTCATGCAAAATTTTAGGTTTATTTAATCAAAATGTCAAAGAATGGAAAAATTTTAAGAAAATTGGAAAAATGTCTCCAGAAGAAATAGAAAAATTAATATTAAAAAGAAATGAAGCAAGAGCAAAAAAAGATTTCAAAACATCTGATAAAATTAGAGATTTATTAGTTAGTAAAGGTGTTCTAATTAAAGATAAAGGTGATAATACCTTGTGGGAATACAAATGAGTAAAGAAAAAATTTATATTTTTGATACAACCTTAAGAGATGGAGCTCAAACAGAAGGAGTAGATTTTAGTTTAGATGATAAAACCAAAATTGCATCTTCATTATCTGAGATAGGAATAGATTATATCGAAGGTGGCTGGCCCGGGGCAAACCCGTCGGATACTAATTTTTTTAATAATCCACCAAATCTTGAAAGTAATTTAGTTGCTTTTGGTATGACCAAAAAGTCTGGTAGAAGTTGTGAAAATGACCCTGGTATATCTTCAATTGTAAATGCGAAAGTAAATCATGTTTGCATTGTTGGTAAGGCATGGGATTATCATGTAGATGTTGTTCTTGGTATACCCAAAGAAGAAAACTTAGATAACATTAAAGATACAACCAATTATTTTGTCAAAAATAATAAAGAATTTATGTTTGATGCAGAGCATTTTTTTGATGGTTACAAAAATAATAAAGATTACGCGCTATCTTGTTTAAAAGCTGCGTATGATAATGGTGCCAGATGGATTGTTCTTTGTGACACAAACGGAGGTACGCTACCACAAGAAATTAGTGAAATTGTTTCAGATGTATCAAAAATAATTCCTAACGATCATCTGGGTATACATGCTCATAATGATACTGGAAATGCTGTAGCAAATTCTCTTGCGGCGGTTTCAGCTGGAGTAAGGCAAATTCAAGGAACTTTGAACGGATTGGGTGAAAGATGCGGTAATGCAAACTTGGTATCAATTATACCAACACTTATTCTTAAAGAAACTTTTAATAAAAGTTTTGACATAAACTTTAATAAGTCAAAATTAAAAAAACTTACAAATTGTTCAAGATTATTAGACGAAATATTAAACAAAACATCTAACAAACATGCGCCATATGTTGGAGCATCTGCATTTGCACATAAAGGAGGATTGCACGTCTCTGCAGTTAAAAAAGATCCTAAAACATATGAGCATATAGAGCCTGAGCTTGTGGGAAATGAAAGATCAATAGTAGTTTCTGATCAAGCTGGAAGATCAAATATTTTGTCAAGATTAGAAAAATTAAATATTAATATTAATAAAGATGATCCTAAAATACAAAAAATTTTAGATGAAGTAAAAGATAGAGAGTTTACTGGTTACTCTTACGATGGAGCTGACGCTTCTTTTGAGTTGTTAACTAGAAGATTATTAGGTGAAGTTCCAAATTACATACAAATTAAAAATTATGAAGTGAAAATTGTAAAAGATGATCATAAAAAAAATATCAATTCGGTTGCAAAAGCTTATTTAATTATTGATGGAAAAGAAATTCTTTGCGAAGGCGAGGGGAATGGACCAGTCAATGCACTTGATCAAGCAATACGGTCTAATCTAGACAAAATTGGAAAATATTCTAATTATCTTAAAGATCTTAAACTTGTCGATTATAAGGTTAGAATATTAAATACAGGCACTAATGCCACTACTCGAGTATCAATAGAAAGTTCCGATGATAAAGGTAAAAACTGGTTTACGATAGGAGTATCACCTAATATCATAGAAGCGTCATTTAAAGCTTTGTTAGATAGTATAGATTATAAGCTTTTTAAGGAAAATGCTCCTTCAAGTAGCAATTGACATTCAATTTTTGATATCTATAAATCTCAATTCTATTAATGACAAAAAGAATAAAATCTAAACATAAAGTTGACAGAAGATTAGGTGCCAACATTTGGGGTCGACCTAAAAGCCCTTATAATTCAAGAGCGTATGGACCAGGTCAACATGGCCAAAGATCTTCAGCTAAACCTTCTGACTATAAAATACAATTGCAAGCAAAACAAAAGTTAAAGAATTATTATGGAAATTTAAACGAAAGACAATTCAGAAACTTATATAGAGAAGCAGATAGAAGAAGAGGAAATACAGGTGAAAATTTAGTTGGTTTATTAGAGAGCAGATTAGATGCTGTTATTTACAGGGCTAAATTTGCAACTACAGTTTTTCAAGCGAGACAATTAATTAATCATGGACATGTTAGAGTAAATGGGAAAAGAGTGAATATTTCAAGTTTTAAGTTAAATGATAAAGATGAGGTTGAAATAAAAGAGTCTTCAAAACAACTTACATATGTTTTAGCATCAACTCAACTTAAGGAGCGTGATGTTCCAGAATATATAATTGCTGATCATAAAAAAATGACTGCAAAACTTGCAAGAATTCCAAATTTTGACGAAATACCATATCCTGCAATTATGGAACCTAATTTAGTAGTTGAATATTATTCTAGATAAATTTATAGAAAAAATTAAATTCACATCAAGCTTGGTAGCCAAGTAGCAACTGATGGAAACATCGCGATGATAAAGACTAATATAATTAACATTATCCAATAAGGAACCGAACCCATAAATATTTTGCTTAAAGTTGCCTCAGGGTCAGATATACTACCTTTAACAGTATAAACACATAAACCTAGAGGAGGAGTTAAAAGACCAGCTTCAATAGCAACAATACCAATAATCGCAAAAGCTATCGGATCATATCCAAAAGAGTTAGCTATTGGAGTAAATAACGGGACTGTTAAAAGAATAATTGATACAGAGTCAATAAACATTCCAAGTATAAACCAGGTCAATACCATAATAACTAATATAGTTAACAAGTCGTTTCCAAAGTATGTAAAAAAGTTTTCAACAACACCTGTAATCCCACCCATTGCTAAAAGTCTGGCATACATTTGTGCAGCTATTAATAAAAATAAAATTGGAGCAGAAATTTTTCCAGTCTCCAAAACTGCTGAGGCTATTTCTCTCCATGAGGTTTTTTTTACAATTGCTAAGACCAATGCGAATAAAGCCCCAATTCCAGCAGATTCTGTGGGAGTAAAAATACCAAACCAAATACCACCTAGTACAATTAAGATTAAAATAACTACGCCAACCGATCCAATTATTTCTGATTTTGATGATTTATTAATTGTATTATTTTGATCATTAATACCTCCAAAGTAGCCAGGTTTTATGATTGCAAATATAACTAAAAAAATGCCAAACATTAAAGCTAAAAGAATTCCGGGAATTACTCCAGCAACAAAAAGTTTACCAATAGAAATTTCAGCGATTACACCCCAAACAATTAATAATATACTAGGTGGTATTAGCATTCCCAATGAGGCACTACCAGCAATTGATCCTAAAGAAACTGTTTTGTTGTAACCTTGAGAAATCATTTCAGGATAAGCGATTCTGGAAAAAGCTGCAGCAGACGCAATTGATACTCCTGTTACTGCTCCAAATATGGCATTTCCTATTACAGTAGCTAGTGTCAATCTTCCCGGTATTCGTTTTAAAGAATTGTTAATTAAAACATACAAATCCTTTGCGGCTCCAGACTTTGAAATTAATTCCCCCATTAATACAAACAAAGGAATAACTGCAAAAACGTAATTTCTTATTGCTTCATAAGCAGTGTTAGCGAGTAAGGAAACCGCTATATCAAAGTTACCAACTAAATATGCAAGACCAAAAAAACTTGTTACACCTAAAGCCAAAACTATTGGAACACTTAATAAAATTAGAAGTAATAAAATAAATATAATTGATAATGCAAATTCTAGTCCACCCATTTATTTAATCCGGTTTTGATTTGGGTTATTAATTTGAATGTTTAAAATAAAAATTAGCATTCTTAAAAAATAAGTAAATGCAGCAACTATGGAACAAAAAAAAATTGATATTTTTACAGGAAAGGTTGGAAATCGAAAAGATGCATGACCTTCAAATTCATTACGTATCCATGAGTTCAGTGTTGGTTCAAAAGAAGCATAGGCAATTAAACCAAAAAAGATAATTCCTAGAAAACTAGAAAAGACTTCTAATAAACAAGAAAAATTATAATTAGATTTTTTAATTAAAAATTCAGATTTAATCATTGCATTGATAGAGATTGTGTAAGAAAGTTGTAAAAAAGCAATTATAACTATCGAATTAGAAATTACTTCAGCAACCCCAATTACAGGTTTATTAATAAAAGCTCTCATAACAACATCAAAAAGAATAAGAAAACCAAGTACTATTAACGCAAAGGAGGCAAAGTACTTTAAAAATTTTATAAATTTATTATTTATGTTGTTAATAGTATCTAAAATCATTTAAATCAAAGGGCTGATAAAATTTATCAGCCCTTAATATATTGGAATTAGTTTATTTTATATTTATAAGGAAATTTGTGTCCCTGTTTTTCTAATTCAGCCATATAGAATTTTAATATTTCACTTCCTCTATATCCTTTTTTATTTAGTTCTTGCGCCATTTTATTAGGAAAATC